>Ga0157374_10001165_pt1 | contig 22419 bp, 20 predicted proteins | sample M25metaG_FD_115308 | JGI IMG/M metagenome (GOLD analysis project Ga0157374, IMG submission 115308) | Miscanthus rhizosphere microbial communities from Kellogg Biological Station, Michigan, USA - M2-5 metaG | ecosystem: Host-associated > Plants > Roots > Rhizosphere > Soil | place: USA: Michigan... | reverse complement strand
GCTACACGAAACTCCGGCAGACCCGCCTGGCGCGTTCCGAAAATCTCTCCCGGTCCGCGCATCGAAAGGTCCAGTTCCGCCAGCTCGAAGCCATCCTGCGTTCGAACCATGGCGTCGAGACGTTCTTCTGCTTGTTCTGAGACACGCTCGCCCGTAATCAGGATGCAATAGCTCTTTGCCGATCCCCGGCCTACGCGTCCGCGAAGCTGATGCAACTGCGCTAGGCCGAATCGCTCCGCGTGTTCGACGACCATCACGGTGGCATTGGGAACATCGACGCCGACTTCGATCACCGTGGTCGCAACGAGAACGTCAAGCTCACCGCGCTGAAACCTTCGCATGATGACTTCCTTCTCGTCTGCATCGAGGCGGCCGTGGAGCAGCCCGACTTTCAGGCCGGCAAGTGGTCCGGACCGCAGCTTCTCGTGCATGGCTACCGCCGACTTGAGCCCTGATTTCGCGGCGGCGTTTGCTTCTTTAGCCTTGCCGGGGAAAAGCTCGGCTGTCCTGCCCTTGCGCGTTTTTTTAACAAGCTCCGCGTTGGGTGTTTCGGTCGAAGCCTTGTCTTCGTCGTGCGAAAAGTCGAGCTCTGGCTGGTCGTCGCTGCTGCCTTCAATCACCGGGTATACGACGTAAGCCTGCCGTCCCTGCCCAACTTGTTTGCGAACGAACTCCCAGACTTCCGCGGATCGCTCGTCAGGTACTCGGCGGGTCACGATCGGCGTGCGGCCCGGCGGCAGCTCGTCGAGAACGCTGACATCGAGATCGCCGTAGAGCGATAGCGCGAGCGTGCGGGGGATCGGCGTTGCCGTCATGACCAGCACATCCGGTTCCGGCTGGTTCGGCTTCTTCATCATCCGGAAGCGCTGCATCACACCAAAACGATGCTGCTCATCCACAACCACCAGGCCGAGATTGGCGAACTCGACTTTCTCTTCAATCAGAGCGTGCGTGCCGATCACCAGATGTGCTTCGCCTCGATTGATCAGGCCTCGGTTTGTTCGTTTGCGGTCTTCATCCAGAGATCCCGTCAACAGCACCATCCGGTACTTGCGAGAAGACCGCTCGAGCAGTTTGCGCGCTGCCAGGTAGTGCTGCGTGGCAAGAATCTCCGTGGGAGCCATCAATGCGGCCTGATAGCCGTTCTCGATCGCAACTAGCATGGCCTGCAGGGCAACAATGGTTTTACCCGATCCCACGTCGCCCTGCAAAAGCCTGCGCATGGGGTTGGGAGCGCGCATGTCGCCCACAATCTCGCCCAGGGTTCTCTTCTGGGCGGCAGTGGGATGAAATGGCAGCACCTCGCGAATGGCTTCCCGCACTTTCTCGTCCGTAACAAATGCGATGCCCTGGCGCTCGCGCATGCGCCGGCGCTTCAACTCCAGGCCCAGTTCGAGATAGAACAGCTCTTCAAAAATCAGTCGTCGCTGTGCGGGCGTAGCCCAAGACTGCAATTGCGTGAGCGAAGTGCCTTCCGGCGGATAGTGGACCTCGCGAAGCGCTGTCTCGCGGTCGGGCATGTCGAGCTTGCCCAGCATGCCGGTGGGGAGGCTTTCAGGAACACTACCTCGCGCCGCGTCGAGTAGATTGAAAATGACCTTGCGCTGCCAGCGCGAAGCCAGCCGGCTGCCTCCTAGCGATTCGTAGACCGGCGTGATGCGGCCGACTTCCAGCAGGCGTGTTTCGGCGTCGTCGCTCGCATCGGGAAGGATTTCAAACTGAGGCTGGATCATCTTCAGATTGTTCGATGACCTCGATGGCTCGAGGCGGCCGTAGAGAGCCACGGTCTGGCCGGTGTGGAATTTGCCGTCAAGGTAGTGCGCATGGAACCAGAGGCACTTGAGCGCATGCCGACCTTGCCCAACGGTGAGCTCAAAGAGCGGCGCCTTACGCGTGCGCATCAGCATCGCTCCGCGCACTTCGGCGATGACGCTGGCAGTCTCGCCAGGCTTCAGCTCATCGAGGCTGCGCGGGTTCTGCCGGTCCTCATAACGGAACGGGAGATGATAGAGCAGGTCTTCCGCCGTCTCAATGCCTTTTGCCTTGAGCATTTCCGAGACGTGCGGACCAACACCGCGCACAAACTTAACTTCATCATTAAGCCGGAACACACTTCGGATGCTATCGCATGGCGTCGCGCACCGTTCCACAGTCGCGGAGGGATCTGCGCGTTGGCAGGATCGGAAAAAAGCCCTGGCCGTTACGCGGTTGATTCGGAGTTTGCCGGATCGGTTGGCGGCTTAGAACTCGGAGATGGCGTGACGGGCAGTTCGCACCTCTGCCGCCAGCACTCGCAGGACGCGGACCGCGAGCGTTGGGTCGCTCAACATCAGGCTATTGAAGTCCTCGCGCGTGACAAACCCGAATTCGGATCCCTTTTGTGCCGTTCCAGTCAGCGTATAGGGCTCGTTCCCAATCAGTGCAGGCAGGCCAAGAAGCGATCCCGGGAACAGAGTAATGGACATCAGCACGCCCCCCGTGGGTGACTCCATCGAGAGAGTGGCTGTACCTTTTCGCAGGATGTAGAGCCCGTTCGGATTGCCGCCCTGGGTGAACAGCTTGCGTTCTTCCCCGCACAGAAGCGTCGACGAGCGTTTCTCAAGAGCCTCGATCAGCTCTTTCTCAGCGACGAATGAGGATGATTCGAAGTTCACTGAGGCACTCCAGAACGTACGTGTAGTCATGGCGATCATTGATAAAAACCAATTCCTGCCATAATTTCACGGATGGGATCGACCTCAAGTGACCCGTGTCACATCCCTGCCGCCGAAAACACCCTCGGAACTGGGAGGCTTAGGATCACCGGCAGCTGAAAGCACAACCCGCGATCACCTGATCTCAAGTGATTTAGGCTTCAATGTTTAGCCCTCGAAGTTGGGAATAAGCCCGGAGTGCTATTTTTCGCTTTCGTCTTTGACGATGGGTCCGCCATCCCCGACATTCGGGGCAACAGAGCCCGCCGCAGCTCCAGGAGTGCGGGCGAACATCACGTAGAGCTCATGCCCCGCTCGCTCTCGCTGGACGATGGTCCATCCCGCCGAGTGCTTCAGCAGGTAGGTCAAAGGCATGGTGTCCGTTAGCAGTACGTGGTCGATTCGATGCTGATCGAGGACTTCGAAGGATGAGACCAGGTACATGGCCTTCAGGTAGTCGGCTAATACGCCTTCGTGCTCGAAGATGTCGAACCGCGAATCGATGAACCCGGGCTTCGACTGGAAGGTCATCATTCCTCCCACGTAGTCGGAGTTGAACGTACGCCATGTCGGCTGAATGGAGGCGATGGTCTTCATGGGGAAGAAGGTGTTGAGCTTCCTCGTGAGCTTCGCTTCGCTCGGGAAGATCAGCACGATTACGACCAGGGCGGCCACAACCATGAAGGCGTTGGCCGCTGGAATCGTCTTCTTGTCAGACTCCAGGTCGAATCCCCGGCGGATATCCACTGCAAGAATAGGTGTGGTCAGGACCGCAGCGAGGAAGAGAAATCGCATGTGGTCGAATGCTGCAAACCAGGCGAAGAAGACGATGGCAAGTTCGTAGACCCGCCATTTTCGTCCCTTGAAGACATTGGCCACAACCATCAGGCACATAGCGCCAAACGCGAACATACCGGCAAGCGTGCTGAGGCTCAGCGGCTTCCATTCCGAGACATTGGCGATGTTGAGCTTCTGGTTGGTCATCATGTCGATGGGGTTCCAAGCCAGCCGCCACCCATAGGGGTTGATCAGCAACGCCACCAGGCAGAGGCCAAGCACAATCAACAGCCGGTTGCGTGCACTTGCAGAGAGCGCATCCTGCTCGACCGCTCCCTTCTTGAATTCGAAGAGTCCGCAGAGGATGTAGAGAACGAAGAGCGCCAGCCCGATCAGCCAGCTTCCATGCAGGTTGACCCAGATGCAGAAGAGCGGGGGCAGCAGCCACAGCGCTCGCGAGTTGCCGCGCTCGTAGGCTTCGAGGATCGCGAGCTCGGCGCCCATTGCCAGGTAAGCCAGCGCAATGGTTCGCGGACCTGCATTCACGGAGACAAGCGTAAAGCCCAGCGCAGCAGCCCACCATGCAGCACCTGCATGGCCTGATCGCTTATAGCCCCGCCAGTACATGAAGACGAGATTGGCGCAGAGGACGAGCCACTCAACCAGGTAGATTCCCTGATAGTGCATCACCTTGTAGCTGAGCCAGTAGGGCAGCTCAGCCAGCCACTCTGGATTGACCCAGGGTTTCCCGCCAACCGTGAAGGAATTTGGCTCAGCCTGCATAAAATGGTGCGTCGTCATCAGCTGGCGCGCGTCCGCAAGATGCCACCAGATATCTGGATCTTCAAGCGCCCGGCAAAGCGGATTCAGGGAGATGGAAAAAATCACCGGCAGAGCCATCAGAATGGCAATGTTCATCACGTGCCTGGTGAAGACGCGTGCCAGGAGCTGCTGGAGCGGGCTTTCTGCTGCAGGTGCAGCCTCTACTGGCATTGCCTGAACGGGGGTCGGGCTCTCTGGGGCAGAGATGGAGTCCATGGTTCTACAGTACCTGCGGCGCAATCGGGCGGGGAAGCATTACCGGGCAGGGCGGCATACACCGTGGTACTGTCGCCCGGGCCGGTCATGGTGAGCAAAGGAGAGAATCAGGGTCTCTGCCGGCGGGAGATAGTGTCCAGGACCTCATCGAGAGCCGATTGCCAGCTGGCCAGACTTACTCCGAATCGGCGGTGAAGCTTTTCATTCGATAACAAGGAGTTCAGCGGCCTCGTTGCCGGAGTCGGATACTCGCTGGCCTTGATGGGATTCACTGTCGGTCTCTTGCCGTCCAATAGCGCTGGACCGCGCTCAAAAATGGCGCGTGCAAATCCGCACCACGAAACACTGCCGCCGCAGGTCATGTGATAGGTTCCGGCCCATTCGGAGTCCGCGCCGAATTCGCCTTGCAGAATTCCTGCCGCGATTGTCCCTGTCGCTCGCGCCAGCTCTGCGGCCGTCGTGGGTGCTCCAACCTGGTCGTCGACCACGTTCAGCGAATCGCGCTCGCGTCCCAGCCGGAGCATGGTGAGCACGAAGTTCTTGCCCTCGGGCGCGTAGACCCAGCTGGTGCGGAAGATCAGAAAGCGGCCGCCGACTGTGCGGATTGCCTCTTCACCAGCCAATTTGCTGGCGCCATAGACGCTCAGAGGGTTTGTGCGGTCGTCCTCAACCCACGGACCGTTCTTCGACCCGTCGAAGACGTAATCGCTTGAGTAGTGAATCATCAGCGCGTCGGCGCGTTTCGCTTCTTCCGCCATAACGCCCGGGGCTTGCCCGTTGATCGCCTGCGCGAGATCGCGTTCACTCTCCGCGCGATCGACTGCCGTGTAGGCTCCGGCATTGACGATCACGTCGGGCTTGGTGTCGCGTACCTTGGCACGGATCTGGTCAGGATTGGAGAGATCGAGTGCCTGGCGGTTGAACCCAATGAGATCTGCGGTATCGGCAAACTCGGAAAGCAGCGCGCGTCCAACCTGCCCGTCTGCGCCTGTCACAAGCACTCGCGGCCGACTGCTCAAGCGAAAACCTCCGCGGCAGCAAGCGATGATCCCTGCGCGTCTTTTTCCGAGACAATAGCATCTTCGGATTTGATCGGCCATTGGATCGCAAGGCCTGGATCGTTCCAGACAATGGTGCGTTCGCTCTTGGGGTTGTAATAATCCGTGACCTTGTAGGCGAAGCCGGCCTGCTCGCTCAGCACCAGAAATCCATGTCCGAATCCTTCCGGGATCCAGAGCATGCGGCAATTCTCCTCGCTCAACTCGATAGCGAAATGTTTACCGAAGTGGGGAGACGTGCGGCGCAGGTCCACGGCGACGTCCAGCACTGAGCCGTAGGCCGCGCGCACCAGCTTTCCCTGCGGCTGGGTCACCTGGTAGTGAATTCCGCGAAGTACGTTCTTCCTTGAGACGGAGAAATTATCCTGCACCCACGTGCACGGCAGGCCGGAGCCCTCGAACGTTTTGAGATTCCACGTCTCCCAGAACGCGCCGCGGTTGTCGCTGAATACCTTGGGCGTAATGATCAGCACACCGGGCAGCGAGGTCTCTTCGATGTTCATAGTTCGTCGCCCGATCCGCCGGGGATGTGCCGCTCGTTGCGGAGCGCAAGCAGATATTGACCGTAGTGGCTCTTGGCAACAGGCTTGGCAAGCTCTTCGAGCTGGTCGCCATTGATGTAGCCAAAGTGATACGCGATCTCCTCGGGGCACGCGATCATCAGTCCCTGCCGCCGCTCGATGGTCTGGATATAAAGTCCGGCTTCGAAAAGCGAGTCGTGGGTTCCGGTGTCAAGCCACGCCATTCCGCGACTCATCACCTGCACCTTCAGCTTTCCTGCTTTGAGGTAGAGGCGGTTCAGGTCTGTAATCTCCAACTCACCGCGAGCGGATGGCTTCAGGTTCTCGGCCAGCTTTACGACGTCGTTGTCGTAAAAGTAGAGGCCGGTGACGGCGTAGCGAGACTTCGGCTGTTTAGGCTTTTCTTCGATGCTGATTGCGTGCCCCGTTGCGTCGAATTCGACCACGCCGTAGCGCTCGGGATCGTGAACGGGATAGGCGAAGACAGTTGCTCCGCTGGCAATCTTTGCAGCTTTCTGCAGATCGCGCGAGAACGATTGTCCGTAGAAGATGTTGTCGCCCAGAATCAACGAGCATGCATCGCCGCCGATGAACTGCTTTCCGATGGTGAATGCCTGCGCCAGCCCTTCCGGCTTGGGCTGCACAGCATAGCTCAGGTTGATACCCCAGCGCTTGCCGTCTCCCAGAAGGTCCGCAAAGCGCTGAGTGTCTTCCGGCGTGGAGATGATAAGGATGTCGCGCAGTCCCGCCAGCATGAGCGTGCTGAGCGGGTAATAAATCATCGGCTTGTCGTACACGGGCAAAAGCTGCTTCGAAACCACATGGGTTACCGGGTAAAGCCGCGTACCCGAACCGCCCGCAAGAATAATTCCCTTCATTGCGCGATCCGCTCCTCGTAGTTCTGCTTGATCCAGGTGAGATAGCCGCCGCTGCGTACGTTCTCAATCCACGCGGCGTGGTTCAGATACCACTCCACCGTGTTGCGCAGTCCCTGTTCGAACCTCACCGAAGGCTGCCATCCCAGTTCGCGAGCAATTTTGCGAGCGTCGATGGCATATCGGCGATCGTGTCCCGGCCGATCGGTGACAAACTTGATCAGCTTGCGGCGGGAGCCGATCGTGGCATCCGGCCGCATTTCATCCACCAGGTCGCAGATGGTTTCAACCACGTGCAGGTTGTTGCGTTCGCTGTTGCCGCCTACGTTGTAAGTCTCGCCCAACTCGCCGCGCTCCAGCACGGTTCGAATCGCGGAGCAGTGGTCGTCGACGAAGAGCCAGTCGCGCACGTTCTGACCATCTCCGTAGACGGGGAGCGCCTTGCCTTCGAGCGCGTTCAGGATCATGAGAGGGATGAGTTTTTCAGGAAACTGGAACGGCCCATAGTTGTTCGAGCAGTTTGTCGTCAGAACCGGCATTTTGTACGTGTGGAAATATGCGCGCGCCAGGTGATCGGAACCGGCTTTCGATGCCGCGTACGGACTGTTCGGCGCGTATGGAGTGGTTTCAGAGAAAGGCGCATCATCCGGCCCGAGGGTTCCATAGACTTCATCGGTGGAGACGTGCAGGAAGCGGAAATTCTCTTTTGCCGGGCCGTCCAGCTTCGACCAATAGAGCCGTGCCTGTTGCAGCAGCGTGTAGGAGCCTTGCACGTTGGTGCGGATGAAGGCTCCGGGGTCGACAATCGAGCGATCGACATGACTCTCTGCAGCGAAGTGGATGACGGCGCGAGGGCGATGTTCCTCGAGCACGGCCGCAATCGCATCCGCGTCGCAGATATCCGCCCGCACCAGTCGGTAGCGCGAGTCGCCTTCCAGCGAGGCGAGGTTGGCCGGATTGCCGGCATACGTCAGCAGGTCCAGATTCACGACCGGTGTGCCAATATCCTCGATCCAGCGAAGAATAAAATTCGAACCAATGAATCCCGCACCGCCGGTGACGAGAATCGCGTCTTTTGTAACGGTCATTGCTTGATAGTTTCCTTAATTTGGTTAGGCCGGGGTGATGGATGATCAGACCAAAACCGCCTGATCGGAAGCTTCTATAAATGCATACGGCGTAAGTCTATCGCATGGAACTTTAAGCTTGCTGCAATTCAGGAAGGGAATCCTTCACAGGCTTTGATGCTGTTCAGGCCAGAAACATACAGTCGCCGTAGCTAAAAAAACGATATCGCTGTTCAACCGCATGCTTGTACGCGGCCAAAACGTGATTCTGTTGCGCAAATGCGCTCACCAGCATCAGCAAGCTCGACCGCGGCAGGTGGAAGTTGGTTAACAATGCGTTTACGGCACGGAACTGGAAGCCCGGCGAGATGAAAATCTGCGTATCGCCGGAATGGGCCGTAATGGTTGCGGATTCACTCCTCAGTGCGGCCGACTCCAGCGTCCGCACAACAGTGGTCCCCACTGCCACCACTCGACGACCATCGTTGTGCGCCCGATTCAACGCTTCAGCGGCCTCGGATGAGATGGTATAGCGTTCCCGGTGCAGGTGCACCTCTTCCACGCGCTCCACCCGCAACGGAGCAAACGTACCCAGACCGACGTGCAGGGTCACGCGCGCAATCTCGACTCCGCGTGCTGCGATTGAGTCCAGTACTTGCGGAGTGAAATGCAGCCCCGCCGTGGGAGCTGCCACCGAACCACGCTCGCGAGAAAACACCGTCTGGTAGCGTTCGCGATCCTCGGCAGCGTCGTCGCGATGAATATAAGGCGGCAGTGGCATATGACCGATGCGTTCCAGCACGTTGAAGAAGTCATCGGCCGGCGCAAACTCGAGTAGCCGATCGCCGAACTGCCCGCGCTCCACCACCTCCGCCTCCAGCACGATGGAACCATCCTCTGCGGGGAAGACGAGCCGTTCTCCGATCGCGACTTTCCGCCCGGGACGCACCAGCGCGTGCCATCGGTTTTCGCCTGCGGGTTCGGTGAGCATGACTTCGATTCGGCCGGTTGGCTTCTCTTTTTCGCGGCGCAGCGTGCGGCGTGCATAAAGCCGCGCCGGAATAACACGGCTGTCATTGAGCACCAGCAGATCGCCCTCGCACAGCAGGGAAGGGTATTCCCTGAACTGGCTGTCGCGAAGCGCTCCGGTCGCACGATCCATCACCAGCATGCGGCTCGAGCCGCGTTCCGCAGGGGGCTCCTGGGCGATCAACTCCTCGGGCAGCTCGTAATCGAAATCGGTGACGAGCAAATTGCTCATTGTGGCTGCTGCCCCAGGTATTCATAGGCCCGTACGCGCGCGCGCTCCAACGCGTCGTTCAGTTCCTGGCGTTTCGATTCAAAATCGTCGGCTTGTAGATCCGCGGGAACGCGTGTCCATTGCGCCCAACTCACCACGATGCGTGTAAACGGCTTCGGTACCAGGAACCGATCCCACGAGTTCATCACCCACGCTTTTTCGGGCTGCAGGTGAAATGCGCCGATGGGCGCGCCCGTTGTCTGCGCCAGCTTGATGGGTCCTTTCTTGGTTTGATAGATCGGCCCGCGTGGGCCGTCGGCTGTGAAGATTGCCGTACGTCCCGTCTCGATCACCCCGTTCAGTCCCAGCAGCCCCTCACGCGAACCTCGTGAACTTGAACCTCGAACCGCATCGAAGCCAAACATCCTGAGGATGCGTGTGATCAACTCCCCATCGAAACTCTGGCTGATGAGGATGACAGCGTTCGATTTTCGAAAGTAGATGGTGCAGGGAAGCACGCACTGATGCCAGAAGCAGTAGATCTCCGACCCAGCCTTTTGTCCGAAGAGAACCGGAGTGACGCCTTCTTCGGCGATTACCTCGAAGCGCCAGGTGCGACCGAAGATCCACAGCAGCGCCCACACGATGCGCGGCACAATCGCCAGCACCACGCGCTGAGTCATTGTGAATCTGGGGCTGTCCTCGCGGTTCACTCAGTCGATTCTACAAGCGGGGAGGATGCCTGTAGCTTGTAGCCGGGAGCACGAAGCCCTCGTTCAAAAGCTGCCGACTATGAGCTACGCGCTACCGGCTTGTGCATAACGTTGTTCCAGCAGGTGAATAATCTCAAGCTGCTGCGCCTTCGCCTGCGGTGATCCGGAGCCGCCCCGACCGGTATTCAATCGTGCAAGCAGCATTGCGTCGGAGCCTTGCTTGTTTTTCTTCGCCGGGTCGGCCCCCGATTCGAGCAGTGTCCGCACTGCCTCGGAGCAGCGGGTGCGCACCGCCTTGTGCAGCGGTGAGACTCCCATCTTGTTCACTGCGTTCGGGTCGGCGCCCGCCTTGATAAGAATCTTGATCACAGCGGATTGCGCGGGTGGATTCCAACGCTCTGACTCGGGGTTTCCGATCGCGGCCACAATCAGAGGCTCGTCGCCCAGACGATTCTTTGCTCCAACGTCGGCTCCCTTCGAAATCAGGATGCTTGCAATCTGCGGCTCATGGGCTGCTGCTGCGAAGTGCAGGGCTGTGTCGCCACGATATATATACCGGCCGATTGAAGGGACGAGAGTTTCTTTCGCGGAGAGGCGGGTTACATTTGTCGTTTCGAACCGCGCTTTCGGCAGTTCTGGATGGATAGCCAGCAGGCTGGAGACTCTTGCGGAATCTCCTCTTCCGATGGCATCGACCAAATCGCGTAATGTCGCATCAGAGCTCGACATCGGAGCGCCTCCTCTTTCTGACGGCTGGTAGCTCGTTGCCTGTGGCGAGGGCCTTTCCCCGGCTGAATCTACTAACGGCTCTTACACCGCCTTCAACGCCTGGTCCAGATCCGCGACAAGGTCTTCCTTGTCTTCGATGCCAACGGAGAGGCGCACCAGCCCATCGGTGATGCCGACCCTGGCACGATCCTCGGCCGACAGAGCCGCGTGCGTGGTGGTCGCTGAGTGCGATGCCAGAGACTCAACGCCACCCAGCGACTCCGCATTCAAAAACAGCTTCACAGCGCCCAGGAATTTCGCAACGTTGGCCCGTGAGCCCAGGTCGAAGCTCAACATCGAACCGAATCCCCGCTGCTGTTTTTTCGCCAGTTCGTGCTGCGGATGATTCTCCAACCCCGGGTAGTGAAGCCGCTTGATTTTGCTCTGGGTCGATAAGAACTCCGCAACAGCCCGGCCATTCTCCTCATGCTGCTTCATGCGGAGCACGAGCGTCTTGATGCCGCGCAGAACCAGGAAGCACTCGAACGGCGACATGATACCGCCGGCAGCCTTCTGCACCAGCAGAAAGCGATCCTTGTGTTCCGGCTTCGTCCCGATCAGTGCGCCCCCCAAACCATCGGAATGACCGTTCAGGAACTTCGTCGTCGAGTGCATCACGACATCGGCGCCTAATGAGATCGGGCTTTGCAGCGCCGGCGACATGAACGTGTTGTCGACGCTTACTTCCACGCCCTTTTCATGAGCGATCTTGCAGACGGCTGCGATATCCGTGAGCACCATCAGCGGATTGGTCGGCGTCTCGATATGGATCAGCTTGGTATTGGGCTTGATCGCGGATCTCACCGCATCTAGATCGGCAGTGTCAACGTATTCAATGGAGATGCCATAGTGCTGGATGATCAGGTTGAAAAGCCGTGCCGTGCCGCCATACACATTGGCAGAGCAGATCAAGTGATCGCCCGTGTGGAGCGTCGCCACGAGCGCGTAGATCGCCGCCATACCGCTCGCAAAGGCATGTCCGCAGGTGCCGCCTTCGAGCGCAGCCAGCGCCTCTTCAACCCGTGCACGCGTAGGATTCCCGGCGCGGGAGTAGTCGTATCCCCTGTTCGACTCGATTCCCGTCAGTTCAAAAGTGGATGTCAGGTAGACGGGTACATTCACAGCTCCCGTAAGGGGGTCGGGCTGTTGCCCGGCGTGCACCGCAAGCGTTGCATATTTCTGTTTCGGCATGATGGGCTTAGAACTCCAGGCGTTCCAGCTTTAGCTTATCGCGGTGCCGTGCCTCATTTCAGGCCTCGGCCTGGCTTTTGAGGCTGCATCCTTTGGCTCGATCGTGGCATCGAAACCGGACACACCGGAAGCTGTTCCGGCGTTAAAGGAGGATTTATGGCCAGCACTCCTAAAAAATGCGCAAACCCGGCATGTAGCTGTCTCGCTGCGGATAAAGAGAAGTATTGCAGCGCTCATTGCGAGGGAATTGCAGACAAAATCGAGATTGTCTGCACCTGCGGGCACGACGGCTGCACCCACGCGGGACTAAGAGGGTAAGTTTCCGCTTCACAATCGTCTCGAATAATCTTGCTCGGAATGAGCATAGTTCTCATTCACAGGGAGGATTCGCGTCACACTCCGCCTTCAAAAATCTTCTTCGACAAATAGCGCTCCGCTGAATCCGGAATAATTGTCGCGACGCGCTTGCCGGCGCCCAACTCCCGCGCCAGCGAAACTGCCGCATGCACTGCTGCGCCTGCGCTCGATCCTCCCAGCACTCCCTCTTCCCCCGCCAGTCGCTTCACCATCGTGAATGCGTCTTCGTCGTTGACCATTACAACTCGATCGCATACTTCACTGTGAAACGTCTCGGGAATGAAGCTCACGCCGATGCCTTCCACACGATGCTTGCCCGGAGGGCCTCCCTGCAGAATCGAACCCTGTGTCTCCACCGCAACCGTGATGACCGCCGGGTTCTTCTCCTTGAGAAATTGTGCTACGCCGGAAAATGTCCCGCCAGTCCCCACGCCGCCGACAAAGCCGTCCACGCGACCTTCCATCTGGTCCCAGATCTCTGCTGCAGTCGTGTCGTGATGAAACTTCGGATTCGCCTGGTTGGTAAATTGCCCCGCCATAAACGCCCCGGGAATCGACTCAGCCAGGTTGTTGGCCTCGGCGATGGCGCCCCTCATTCCGTCAGCTTCGGGCGTGCGAACGACATCGGCTCCGAAGCCGCGCATGAGGATGCACTTTTCCTCTGCGAACCCCTCCGGTACAAAAAGTTTGACCTTGTATCCGCGATTGACGCCGATCAGCGCCAGGCCTACGCCGGTATTCCCGGCAGTCGCCTCCACGATCGTCGATCCGGGCTTCAGCAGACCCTTTGCCTCCGCATCGAGGATCATGCCGAGAGCTGCACGGTCTTTTACGCTGCCTCCGGGATTCAGAAACTCAAGCTTTGCGATAACGTCAGCCGATCCAGATGGCACCACTTTCCCCAGACGGAGCATGGGTGTGTGGCCTACAAGTTGTGTGATGTCGGATGCAATGCGGGAGGAGAATGGGGTGGAAGGGCTTTCGACTGCCATGGGAAGTTAGTTTAGCGTATCGCTGGGCGCACGCGCAGATGGGCCATCCTACTTCTTCGCAGCGCCCGCCCTCTTCGTCCGGCTCTCAGGGAAGTACCCGGTTCGCGTTCTCACCGAGAGCTTGCCTCCCCCGGCAGCTTCAGCGGTTACCTGCACGCGCCGGAACCCTGGCTGGGTGGAAGGTTTGGTCGAGTGATAACCAATGGTGTATTGGCTGCGAATATCCCGCGCGACCTCGGCGGCAATCTCGTCCACTTGCTCGATGTTTTTCGGGAAGAAAGCGATGCCGCCGGTTTCCGCTGATAGCATCTCCAGGGCCCGCCGTGCGTGCCGCACCTCGGCGCGGCTCATCTCATCACCGAATAGCAGTCCGATGGAATAGATCACCGGTCCCGAGAGTTCCTGCACGCGGCGAATGGTCTGTTCCAGCGTGAGGGTCGAGGCATTGTCTTCGCCGTCCGTCACGATCACCAGCACCTGTTTGGGGCGACTTGCATCGGATACCAGCTTGTCCGCTGAAGCTACGACGGCATCGTAAAGGGCCGTTCCGCCACGGGATTCGATGTGGGCCAGGCCATCGCGAAGTTTATTCACATTTGACGTGAATTCCTGGTCAATATACGCCTCGTCGGAAAAGTTAACGACGAACGCCTCGTCCTGCGGATTGGAAGCCTCTACGAGATCGAGCGCCGACTTGTTTACGGATGGCCGCTTCTTCGACATCGAGCCGGAGTTGTCGACGACCAGCGCGATCGAAACCGGCAGATCCGAGTGCTGGAAGCTGACAATGTTCTGTTTCGCGCCGTCCTCAAAAACCTGGAAGTTCTCCTTCTTGAGGTTCTGCACGAGCTGGTTGCTGCCCGACAAGACAGTGGCGTTTAGGATCACTTCTTCCACATCGGTGTGCAGAACGTAGCTCTCGCCCTCCTTCTTTAGCGGCTCGCCGGCGGGGTTTGCCGGAGTTTCGGCATCGGGAGAGCGGACCGGGTCGCGATCGACCGTGAGGGGAGCGGACTGGGTCTGCGGGACGGGCGTAGCCTGCTTGGCAGGCTGTTGCGCCTCAAGGGAGAGTGTTGAAACAAGAATAAGGACGAAAAGGACCGCGTTATTGCAAAGGCGCATAGTATCCGGTTCGAGCATGGACCGTGAGTGGAGGCAAACCCGATGGCGGGGTGAGCTTCACCTTCACTTTACGCCACTTGCCGTCGCGCGTAGCATTCTTCGGGGTGTAACCGATTACGTATTGGTTACGCAATTCGGTGGAAATCTTTTCTGCAATGTCGCTCATTTCCGCGATGTCGTCGACCCGGAAAAGGCGTCCACCGGTCTCCTCGCAGAGTTCGTTCAGCAGGATCGGGCCGGTTCGTTCTTCGGGGGTCGCCGCGTAGGGATCGAAGATGCCAATGGAGTAGATCTCCACGTCAGACTCGCGGACCTGGGAGCGGACCTCGCCTTCGGTATAGCGGGAGCGGTTGTCGCCCCCGTCCGAGACTACCAGCAGTGCCTTGCGCTCATGCTTGGCCTCTTTCATCTTGGCCACGCCATAGTAGATGGCATCCAGCAAGGCCGTTCGGTGCCCGCTGCGCACGGTCGCCAGCCGGGCCTGGATCTCTTCCACGGAATTCGTGAAATCCTCGATCAGCTCGGGCCGGTCATTGAACCCTATTACGAAGAATTCATCTTCGGGGTTGGCGGTCTTCGCGAACTGCACGATCGCCTCGCGCGCCCGGATCAGTTTTGAGTTCATCGATCCGGAAAGGTCGAAGACGATCCCGATAGAAACCGGCGCGTCTTCAGCTGCGAAGGTCTTGATCCGCTGCGAACCGTTATTCTCGAGAATCGTGAAATCTTCCTTCTCAAGACCCGTCACGAGCCGGTTCATCGGATCCGTGACGGTGACCGGCACCAGCACCATGTCCACGTTCATCCGGATAACCGATCCAGGTTTCAATTTGCCTGTGGGAGCTCCCACAATGGCCGGCGCGTCCACCCCGACCGGGGCGCCCGTTGCCGGAGTATTCGTGGTCGAAGGCGGGGGAACATGCACCTTGTTCAGGGGGTCATCCTGCGCCCTGACTGATGCAGCGTAGAGACCGGCCAAAGCCAGAAGGCAGATCACGGTCCGCCGCCCGATGCGGCTCGATCCGTGTGGTACCTCGGAGCGATGGAGGAGTGGTCTCATGAGCTCGCACCAGGGGATGATGAAGGCGATCTTAGCATGCTCGGGGGAAGCCCTGGGTTTCTCAACGGATGCCCTCGTTTTCTTTGACGTCGTCTCCTCGAAATCCGTCATCCGCATTGGGATACAATCGTCTCTAAGCGACAGTTCCATCTGCACTTCTACATAGCGGATCTGGGGCGCAAATTCTGTTTCTGGTTCAGGGAGCAAGCCCGTTCGCATGGCAAGTATTTATCCGTTCCGCGCGTGGCGTTACAACCCATCGGCCGTTCAACTGGAAGACGTCGTAACTCAGCCCTACGACAAAATCTCACCGGCCATGCAGGAGGGTTATTACCAGCGCAGCCCCTACAATCTCGTCCGCATCATCCTCGGACTGCCCGAACTCTTTGATGCCGAGCGGGGCGAGAATGTGTATACCCGTGCCGCCCGCGACCTGAAGTCATGGCGTGAGCAGGGAGTCCTGGTTCAGGAAAAGGATCCCTGCATTTTCGCCTATTCCCAGCGCTTCCGCGTCCCCGGCTCGGATGAGACAAAGGAGCGCCGAGGCTTCATCGCCCTGGGCAAGCTCCATGACTACGCCGACCAGGTCGTCTTCCGCCACGAACAGACCCTTTCGAAGCCAAAAAGCGACCGGCTGAATCTGCTGAAAGCAACTCGTGCCCACTTCGGCCAGATTTTCATGCTCTACTCAGATCCGGCCGGCACGGTTGAGAAGCTTCTCTATGAGGGCGCTGGTCCGGCCGATGCCCAGGTGACCGACGAATATGGGGTGCTGCATCGGGTCTGGCGCGTGAGCGACCCGGCCGTGATCCGCATGCTGGCCTCGACAATGGCGGACAAGAAGCTGATTATCGCCGATGGCCACCACCGCTACGAGACGGCTCTGAACTACTCGAAGGAACACGCTCCGGCGATTCCGGCAAGAACCGAGCACAACGCCAGCAGCCTCCCGCACCCTTCGAATTCCGAAGCGGCCGTGATGATGACCTTCGTGAATATGGATTCGGATGGTCTGGTGATTCTGCCGACGCACCGCGTCGTGCATAGCCTGCCGGCATTTGATCCCGTCGGGTTCGCCAGTGCCGCCGGACAATACTTCGACGTGGAAAAATTGGCAGACGCGCCCGCGGCGAGCTACCTTGATACTCTTCGCACCCAGAAAGGGACAGCCTTCGTAGCCGTCACCCACGCGGGAGCAGTGTTGCTGCGCTCCAAGGCAGGGGCTGTGGCGGCCCTGCTGGCCTCGCTTCCCGAGAACCAGCGCCAACTTGATCTGACGCATCTTCACTCCGTCATTCTCGACAAACTCCTGGGTCTGGATGCAGAGAAGGTCCGCGAGCAGACGAATATTCGCTATCTGAGGGATGCCGGCGAAGCTCTAGACCAGGTCACGCGCGGCGAGGCCGACGTTGCGTTCCTGACGAATCCGGTCACCATGGAGCAATTGCGCGAAGTGGCGTTTGCCGGGTCGGTGATGCCACAGAAATCGACTGACTTTTACCCGAAGCTGCTGAGCGGCTTCACCATTTATGCCCTGGAGTAGGAGCACAACCGTACTCCTTACGGCTCTGGCGCTGCAGGCCGCCGCGCAGCAGGCTCCCCCGCCTCAACCGGCACCACCGGCCCCCGGAGCCCGCTTCGTTGTCGTGATTGATGCCGCCCACGGCGGCGACGACACCGGTGCACACCTCTCAAGCGGGCAGCTCGAAAAAGCCGCGAATCTTGCCCTAAGCGTTCGCCTGCGTTCGTTGTTGACGGCCCGAGGATTCCAGGTTGTGACCACGCGCGAGAACGACACTTTCATCGAGCTGAACCATCGCGCAGAACTGGCGAACCATGCGAATGCTGCAGCGTGTATAAGTCTTCACGCGACGGACAGTGGCTCCGGTGTTCACTTATTCGCCTCATCTCTCTCCCCGGCCTCGACGACGCGCTTCATGCCATGGAAGACTGCCCAGGCCGCATCGGAGACGCGCAGCCTGGCCCTTGCAGGTGCGGTTAATTCCGCGCTTACGCATGCCGGCCTGACCGTCACGCTGGGCCGCATCCCATTGCCCGGAATCGAAAGCATGACCTGCCCGGCTGTTGCCATCGAGCTTGGCCCGCAGCGCGATGCGGAAAAGAAAGTCACTGCCCAGCCTGACAATCCGGACTACCAGACCCAGGTTGCCAGTGCACTTGCGGCCGCGATCCTCGAGTGGCGCTCCGATCCCAACCGAACCGGGGGCCGCCAGCCGTGATTCCCCGTTATCAGAAGTTCCTGTTCGTCATCCTGCTCATTGCCGCCCTTGGAATGGGACTCAAACTCTGGCAACTGCGGGACCGCGCACACAAGCGGCTCCTCACGGGCCAGACAATCGCGCCGACTGCCGCCCCGGTCGTTGCCCCTGCCGAGCAGGCGACGCTTGTCGTTGCCAACGACCTCGACAACTCGCTTGTTCCGCAGGTCCACTCGCTGCCTTTGCCGGCGGACCCTGGCGCGCGCGCCCGTGCAGTGCTGGGAAAGCTCCTCGATTTGTATGCTGCGACCGACTCCACACATGAGATTCCAGGCGGAGCCGCTTCTGTCGACCAGGTATTTCTGCTGCCCGCCCACGGCTCGAAAAACTCCCCAGATCAGCTTGCTGTTGTGAATTTAACCGGCACTTTCGCGGCCAGCCATCCGGCGGGGCTTGAAACCGAGTCCCTCACCGTTCTCTCGATCTGTGCGACGTTGCGAGCCAACCTGCCCGCGATCACCCAGGTCCGCTTCCTCGTAGACGGGGTTGAACGCCCGACCCTCGCGGGCCATGCCGACCTGACCCGAACCTACCTGACCAGCGATGCCGCGCCCGCGGAAGGAACAAGACCTTGAGCGAAACACATTCGATTCCCACCATCGGCGTTTTCGATTCCGGCTTCGGCGGGCTCACGGTGCTTGCCGCGCTCATCCGCAAAATGCCTCACGCGCGCTATGTCTTCATCGGAGATACCGCGCGCCTTCCTTACGGCTCCAAATCGCGGCGCACCATCGCTCGTTATGCTGTCGAAAGCACGCAGTTCCTCATCCGCGAGCAGGGCGCAGAGTTCCTCGTAATCGCCTGCAACACGGCGAGCGCCCTGGCGCTGGATGCAATCCAGGAGGCTGCCCCGGTTCCCGTCCTGGGTGTGATCGAGCCCGGGGCGGCATCAGCCCGCGCCGCTTCGCAAACCGGAGACGTCCTTGTCATCGCCACTGATGCAACGGTGCATAGCCACGCGTATAAGGCCGCCTGTGCTGCGCAGAATCTGCGCGCCTATGAGAAAGCCTGCCCGCTTCTCGTTCCCCTCGTCGAAGAGGGCTGGATTAACCACCACGTGACCGATGCTGTCGTCCGCATCTACCTCGGCGAACTCACCAGCGATGCGGCCGCCGCGGGCATGAGCGCCGATACGCTCGTCCTTGGATGCACTCACTATCCGCTGCTGCGCCCGCTCATCGAACGAGCTGCGCCTCGCGGGATCACAGTTATCGATTCCGCAGAATCGACCGCCGAGGCCGCCGCTGCTCTCATCAACGGCCGCGCAACAGAGAATCCGGCGGACCCCGATCGTCCAACTGAGATTCAATGCTTCGCCACCGACTCCGTCGACAAGTTCGAACGCCTGGGTTCACGCTTCCTCGGTAGGCCAACCGGCAAGGTTCAGCTGGTGGACCTCGGAGGCTGAGAGCCGAATTCGACTTGATATCCTAAGAAACGGCTGGCTCGACAGCTTCCCACACCGTAAGCGAGCCGCGAAGGAACAGGAAAAAGCATGATCAATCTGGCGGGCAAAACCGCTGTCGTCTTCGGGCTGGCCAACAAGCGCTCCATCGCATGGGGAATTGCGCAGAAACTTTCCGCCGCCGGAGCCACCCTGGCCATCTGCTATCAGAACGAGCGCATGCGCGTCGAAGCCGAAGACCTTATCAAGGATCTTCCAGGCGCCAGCGGCTTCCAGTGCGACGTGTCCGTCGACAGCGAGATCGGAGCACTCTTTTCCGCTCTGAAAGACAAATACGGCAAGCTCGATGTCCTTGTTCATGCCGTGGCGTATGCGCCGGCTGAAGACCTGAAAGGCGAATTCATCAACACCAGCCGCGAAGGCTTCCGCATCGCCCACGACGTCAGCGTTTATTCGCTTATCGCCGTTAGCCGCGCCGCGGCTCCATTAATGACCGAAGGCGGCAGCATCATGACTCTCACGTATTTCGCCGCCGAGAAGGTGGTGCCCAATTACAACGTGATGGCGCTGGCCAAGGCCTCGCTCGAATCATGTGTGCGCTACCTGGCTGCCGGCCTTGGCCCTAAAAACATCCGGGTGAACGCCATCTCCGCCGGGCCCATCAAAACGCTCGCCGCCCGCGGCATCGGGGCACTCGGTGACATGCTGAAAATGGCGGCCGACCGCGCTCCGCTCAAGCGCAATGTCGATCAGCTCGAGGTAGGAGGAGTTGCCCTCTTCCTTGCCAGTGACCTATCGAGCGCGGTGACGGGCGAAACGCTTTACGTCGACTGCGGTTACAACATCATGGGGTTCTGAAAATCGCTGATCTCAATTCGCCGTGGGAACTTTCGCTGCGTTATCGACAACCACTACCTGAACCTCGCCTTTACGGCTTGCGATTTCAAGTCCGAGTTGGTCTTCGAGCGTTCTCTTCCAGCCTGTGAACGCGTCCGTTCCAGGCTCAGGATGCTGATCGACGCTGAAATCGTAAACGCCCTGCAGGCCTGTTTTGTCCAGCACCGGAATCATCGTGCCGCCGGCCCGCACCGGCGTGTTTGGATCGCTCGCCGCAGGAATCGAGAACTGGACAGCGAGCAGATCGGCGAACTGGCGCATGTTTCCCCGGAAGTGAAATCCCGATCCCGCGGGAGTGTCGGCCGCCCCAGCCTTTACCGGTTGAATTTTCGAGCCACCCTTGCCGACCGTCAGTTCATACACTCGCATATCGCGTGATTCGCTGTGTTCTTTCAACTGAAACCGAGCAGCCAGAAAGCCGCGAAGCATCAGAGCTTCCTGCTGAGGATCTGTGCCCGCGGGGACCCGCGCTTCGACATCGTATTCGTTGCGATCGATCCACGCCGGCCCCATCACCTGGTTCATCTGGCAATGCCATGCTTCCGCAACCATTCGCTTAAGCGTCACGTTCTTGCCAACGAAGCGATCGCCCGAATACGTGATCTGGTTGTTGTAGTCCGGGCCCACCTCATGCAGGCTGGGTCTTACTGACGCAACCTCAAACGTCGGTGGGATCGCGATCAGCTGGAAAAGGATGGCGGCGATGACGGGCAGACGCATGCCGTTTCAGAATAGCGCTGCTTGGGCTTCGCAGACGAACCTTCCCTCAGATAACTCCCCATCGCGCCTTGTAAGGCTGACCTGAAGGCTCCGCCGGGGGAGTGCTTAACTCCCCCTCCAACCATCGCGATGCCCTCAACATCCAAGGGTTTGTAAGTTCGCACTCCCGTACGCATGGCTCTGAAATGCAGACGACAGCCTTCCTGCGGTACAGCCTTATCTCGCTGACGATCCTTGTCGCAGTTCCCCCCGCTTCCGGCATCAGGCTGGATCCCGTTGCCGGTCCTCGAGAAGCTAATCCGCCCCAGAAGGGCGCCACTCCTTCCAGCAAGCAACCTCATGTCCTGGAAATCGATATTTCAAAGTCCGAAAGGGAAGTGCTCAAGAGCGTTGCTACTCGCCCCGCTCGCAAGCCGCAGCGCCCAGACTTCAATCGAGACATCTATTACAAAAACAAACTTGAGCGTTCTATAGAAACGGGCTGGCTGCCCTACAACATCCCCTTCATTTTTGACTTTCTTGTCGGCAGCCGTTTTGCCGCATGGCCGCTGCACTACACGCTTGTGCCCACCGTCGCGTCCGTGCGTTGGCAACTCGACAACATCTGGGGATGGAAGCTGTTTCGCGGCAACACCGATTTCTCCTTCAGCGGGTCCTATACGGCCATTCCGCGCGGCCCTGAGACTCGGTACTTCGCATTTGACTACGGCATTCGCCGAAACTTCATTCCGCCGCGTTCGCGGATCGTTCCGTATGTCGAGGGCCGCGGAGGAGTCGGCAACATCAATGCCAAAGGACCGAAGGGCGTGGAGTTCGCCCAGGGGCAGAACACCACCTTCACCTTGATGGTTGGCAGCGGCGCACGCTACAACTTCAGCCCACGCTACTCCGTTTCTGCCGGAGTAACCTACATGCACGTCTCCAACTTCTATCTCTCCGAACCGCGGTACGAGGACTTCGGAATTAATGTCTATGGCCCCATCGTTGGCGTCTACATGCGTCTCGGCAAATCCAAGGCGAGCTTAGTTCACTAAGACGCCTGAAGAATTTCATCTGTCAGGTCCTCACAGCAACATCCCACCTGAAACTTCGATCCGCTGACCGTTCACCCACCGATTCTCATCGGCAAGAAGCGACGCAATCATTGGGCCGATGTCGTCAGGCACGCCGGGTCGCCCAAGTGCGGTCATTTCCGAGACACGCTTGTTGACCTCGGGATTATCACGCACCATGCCGCCGCTGAAATCCGTTTGAATCGCACCGGGCGCCACCACGTTGGCAGTGATTCTGCGCGGCCCTAGTTCTCTCGCGAGATAGCGCGTCAGCACCTCAACGGCGCCCTTCGCGGCTCCATAGGCCGAGCTGCCGGGCAGCGAAACCCGAGCGAGACCGGAAGAGACGTTCACGATCCTTCCTCCATCGTTCATCAGGGGCAGGAGCTTCTGCGTGAGAAAGTACACGCCCTTCACGTGGACGTTGAAGATCTCGTCAAATTGAGCTTCTGTCGTTACCGCAAATTCGGCGTGCAGCGAGTTGCCCGCGTTATTCACCAGGTAGTCGAGGCGTTCTTTACCCCAGTTCTGCAGCGTCTTGCGGACCTCGGCAACAAAGCCGTCAAACGCGGAAACTTTTCCGGTGTCGAGTTG
>Ga0157374_10001163_pt1 | contig 22439 bp, 17 predicted proteins | sample M25metaG_FD_115308 | JGI IMG/M metagenome (GOLD analysis project Ga0157374, IMG submission 115308) | Miscanthus rhizosphere microbial communities from Kellogg Biological Station, Michigan, USA - M2-5 metaG | ecosystem: Host-associated > Plants > Roots > Rhizosphere > Soil | place: USA: Michigan... | reverse complement strand
GCAGACAAGAGGTCTCGTAGCACTCGACGCACAAGCTAGATCAATGATCGAAGAGCTAGCTATATTACGAGCTCAGATTTCGGCAAAGGAAGTAGAACTTCAGGTTCTGCGGTCCTTCTCTACGGATAAGAATCCTGAACTTCAACTGGTGGAGCAACAGTTGGCCTCAGTCCGTGGAGAAAAATCGAAGCTCGAGCAGCAATCTCAGAATACGGGGTTCGGCAATCTAAGTTTGAAGGATGTTCCCGGAGCCGGATTGCAATATCTTCAAGCGCAGCATGAACTGGCTTATCGACAGACGCTTTACGATCTCTTGTTCAAGCAGTACGATGCCGCGCGGCTCGATGAGAGCAAAGAGGGGGCGGTGATTCAGGTTGTCGAGAGCGCCATTCCTCCCGATCGAAGGGATTCACCTCGTAGAGTGTTGATTGTGATTCTTTTCACAATGGGCGGCCTGATTGCAGCATGTATCTATCTTCTACTGGCTAAATATGTCAAGGAGAATCCCGAAGTTGTCGCTGCTCTCAGAGATTTCCGTAGCTCCGGATTTGAATGAAGATTGTTCTCGCAAATAACTACTATTTTCTCCGCGGCGGTAGCGAGCGTGTTCTATTCGATGATCAGCGGGCTCTAGCTGCCGCAGGCCACGACGTACGCCCCTTTGCACCCTTCGATGAACGAAATAACGCCGCGAATTCAGCAGCTTTTTTCCCTCATTTGACGGATTATTCGACTGCACGCGGACTTGGTCTAGCTCAAGCGGCAATAAATCTGGTGTATTCGACCTCTGCAGGAAAAGCGTTTGCCGCGTTTTTGGATGATTTTCGACCAGATCTTATCCATTGTCACAATATCTACGGCCGCCTCACGACAGCCGTTTTGGACGAAGCAAAGCGCCGCCGAATTCCAGTTGTTATGACTGTGCACGACCAAAAACTGACGTGCCCAGCTTATCTTGGGCTGCGTCAGGGCGAACCGTGTCAGCTTTGTCAAGACGGCAAATATTGGCGTTGTCTGCGCTGGAAATGTCATAAGCAGAGCACTGGGGCGTCGTTGGTCTATACCATTGAGTCGTACTTTAATCGATTCGGGGAAAAATACGACGCGATTTCAAGGTTTATGTGCCCCAGCCGCTTCATGCAGGCCGCACTCATCGATTCAGGGATAGCTAAGGAACGTACTGCACACCATTCCAATGCGCTTCCGGTGGACGAATACATTCCCAAGTTCGAACCGGGCGAGTACGTTCTCTACGCCGGTAGATTGTCGGCAGAGAAGGGGCTCATGACCATGCTGGAGGCCTTTGATCGGACAAGCATCCCGCTGCGAATCGCGGGTACAGGGCCTCTCGAAGCCGAGGTAAGAAACTGGATCGACAGCCACAGCGTTCCTGTACAAATGGAAGGCTTCTGCGACGGAGCCCGGCTCGCTGAGTTGTATCGAAATTCGGCATTTGTGGTTGTCCCCTCAGAATGGTATGAAAACGCCTCGATGTCCATCCTCGAATCTCTCGCTTATGGGAAGCCGGTCTTGGCAGCGGATATCGGCGGTAATCCTGAGCTCGTAGCTGATCACGAAGTTGGCCGACTTTTCCCTTTTCGAAATGCTCGCGAGCTATCTGAAATTGCGCGTCAGATGTGGTCAGACAAGAATGAACTGCGCGCGATGGGGCAGCGAGCCCGACGCATGGCAGAACACTGCTACAGCCAAGAACACCGGATATCGGAACTTTTGGCCATCTACGATGAAGTGACCAAATGCGGAGCCATTTGAACGACACCCCGTTATCCCGGACGCTCCGCAAAAGCGCCTTGTGCAAACCATTGAGGATGAAAAATGAAGAAGATTTATATTGCAGGTTGCGGTGGCATGTTAGGAGAAGCATTCTACCGAGAATTCAAGAACACTTTCGAATTGAAATGCACCGACAAAGATGTCAATGAAACCTGGCTCTCATTCCTTGATTTTCGAGATTTCGATGCATACGCGAAGGATGTTGCTGAATTCAACCCGGATTATTTGTTCCATTTGGGTGCCTGCACTGACCTTGAATATTGTGAACGTAATCGGGACGACGCTTACGCCACCAACACTCTCGCGGTAGAAAGCGCTGTTCAGATAGCTAACAAGCTAGACATACCGTTGCTATACATAAGCACCGCTGGAATATTCGACGGAGACAAAGAACTGTACGACGACTGGGATGAGCCAAATCCGCTCGGCGCATACGCACGCTCAAAATATATGGGTGAACGTTTTGTACTGGAGAATTCGTCCAAGCCGCTCGTATGCCGTGCTGGCTGGATGATGGGTGCAGGACCAGCCAAGGACAAGAAGTTCATCCAAAAGCTTATGAGACAGCTCAAAGATGGCAAAATGGAACTGTCTGTCGTCAACGATAAGGACGGCACTCCTACCTATACTCATGACTTCGCAAAAAACGTTAGGGCGTTGCTAGAGCATGAATTCTGGGGTGTCTACAACATGGTGTGCGGCGGCCAAACAAGCCGCTTGGAAGTTGCGCAGGAACTCTTATCTATCCTGAATCTGTCTGATTCCATTCATTTGAAACCCGTCGAAAGCTCCTATTTCAGCAAGGAGTACTTTGCTCCCCGTCCGGCTTGCGAACGGTTGGTCAATCGCAAACTAGACCTTCGGGGCCTGAACAAAATGCGCGATTGGCGGGTGGCATTGAAGGAATATATATCGACATATTATGCGGGCTACTTGCCGCATAACGAGCCCGAAAAGGATGCGCTCGCACCTGCATTCGCGAGCACCCGTGATCTCACTTCGGGTATCAGACCATGACCAAGAAGAAGGTGGCAATTGTAGGAACGAACGGCTTGCCAGCAAATTACGGCGGTATCGAGACGCTTGCGCAAAATCTAGTTACCAATCTTGGCGATCGTTACGAGTTTGCGGTTTATTGCAAGAGAACACCTCGCGAGCAACGCAAGGCCACGCTTCTAGGTGCGCGTCTAATCTATCTCCCATTCAACGCAAATGGCTGGCAAGCGCCTATCTACGATGTCGTATCTCTGATTCACGCATTCGCAACTGCTCAAATCATTCTCTATATCGTCCCCGTCGCCGGATTTGTTCTACCCTTAAATCGGCTATTCGGTAGAAATCTCATCGTTAATTTTGGGGGACTTAACGAATGGGAACGAGAAAAATTATCCGCCATCGAAAAGAAGTATATGCTGATGAATTGCTCCTTTGCCGCCCATTACGCAACCCACAATGTGGCAGATTGTATTGTTCTTCAGAAGAGCATTAAGAAACACTTTCTGGAGAATTCCGTCGTTATTCGTTATGGCGGCGATCACACTAGCACGCCCGCTGACGATCCAGAAATGGACGCACGATATCCCTTTGTGCGGGAGCCTTATTTCGTTAGTGTGTCGAGAGCGCAGGTCGACAATAAGCTTCATGTGCTCATCGAAGCCTTCAAGGGCATGCCTGACAAAAAGCTGGTACTGATTTCCAACTGGTCAGTTTCCAAATACGGGCGACAGTTGTTCGAGCAGAACCAAGGCATTAGCAACATCGTGCTGCTCCCTGCGATCTACGACAGAAACCGACTAGACTATATTCGGAGCCGAGCGATGGCATATATTCATTCTCATTCGTTTTGTGGAACGGCACCTTCACTTGTCGAAGCAATTTGCCTAGGGTTGCCAATTATTAGTTGGGACGTTCCGGCAAATCGTGAAACGACACAAGGGCATGCTCTTTTTTTCGACTCCGCTGATTCGTTGCAGAGGGTTGTCACTACGCTCACGCAATCGGATCTTGATTCGATCAAAGAGACCCTCCGTCCTCTCGCAGACCACGAGTTAACTTGGGACCGTGTCTGTCGAGACTATGCCTCCTTGTTTGATTTCGGAGAGAAGGCAGCAACGGTTTAGCTCGTCTTGCGCATGAGTCGATTCCGGCTTGAGAGGATCGAATTTAGGGACGGAATAGATCAGTAAGATTCGGTCGTATTTTCCTGCTCTCATTCGTCTTCACATCCATTCTCAAGCAAACTGATCGCGCGTGCCTCCGCAGCACGAGAGCGAAAAACCGCTCAAGCCACGGCATGATCAGTCGAAACTCCAGAAATCATAAGCTCGTTGAAAGACTCCAGCGTGCGGGGAGATAAGTGGAAAATCTGGTCCGGCATGTTCTAGTAACTGGTGCGAATGGCTTTATCGGAAGGAACCTATGCTGGAGCTTGGTTAATTCCCAAGCTAGAGTCACGGCGTGTATCAGGGCAACAGCGGATGCATCTGTTTTGCCCGATGCTTCAAGATATCTGAGAATCCATCGGGTCCCAAGCCTGGATTCCAGCACTGATCTCGCGAGCGCGTTCGAAGACGTGGATGCTGTAATACACCTGGCCGGTCGCGCGCATATCATGCATGAGACTGCGGCAGATTCGCTAAGTGAATTCCGAAGGGTGAACGTAGAGGAAACTGAATATCTCGCGTCGATAGCCGCCCAGAAGAGTGTGAAGCGCTTTATTCTCATGAGTTCTATCAAGGTCAACGGTGAGGTCACCACAGGAACTCCATTTTGCGCGGATGATCCACCTGGGTTCTCTGATCCCTATGGACAGTCGAAATGGGAAGCCGAAGAGCGCCTTCGCCACATTGCAACAGCAGGCAATATGCAATGGATCGTAGTCAGACCGCCGTTGGTCTATGGTCCCGGAGTGAAAGGAAATTTCCTTGCTCTTCTACGTTGGGTATTCCGCCGCACTCCGCTCCCTGTGGGTAGTTTGCGTAACAACAGGAGCTTGGTAAGTGTATTCAACTTGAGTGACTTTCTCACCGTTCTTCTGAATCATCCCCGTGCGGCCAACAATCGCTTCGTGGTCGCGGATGAGAGCGATGTATCTACTCCAGAGTTGGTTCGCCGGACAGCTTCTGCATTACATTGCCTTCCAAGGATTATTCCTTGTCCGGAATCGGTTCTCTCTATGGCTGGAATCGTAATGAAACGGAGGGCAATGGTTCAACGTCTTTGCTCATCCCTCGTGCTTGATAGGCAGAAGACCAAAGATCTTCTAGGTTGGAGCGCGCCGACGACTCTTAGCTGGGGATTAGAGCGTACAGCAGAGTGGTTTCTTAGCTCGGCGTCATCTGGCGGCCCAGTACGACGGGTCTGATGAAAAGGGGATTGTTAAGGAGATATCCTGTGTTCCCGAGGATCTCCATCGATTTTCTCGCCTCAAGCTTGGGGTTCGTGTTGATTCGCCGCTGTCTGGCCTCGTATCTGCATTAGAGCAGACATGTTTGCCCAGCATATAACCGCGAAAATCATCCAGTGCGGGATCGCCTTTTCCGGCCCGTGACCTGGGCATTTCAAATTGGAAACGAGCGTCCGCTTCGTTTCACCTCAGCATTTAGGATCAGAATGAGTACCTATGACTCCCGTCGACAGTCTCCAGCCATCAGGCGAGCCATCCGTTACAGTACAAATTCGCGGTGGGCTCGGAAACCAATTGTTCATGTACGCCATGGCGCGAAGACTTGCGTCATCGAACAATGTCCCGTTATTCCTGGAGACCAGTGATGGCTTCGCCAAAGATTTCTACAAGCGGAGTTATGGGTTAGATCGGTTCAACATTTCCGGCTCCGAAGTGACCGGGCGTGGGTTCACCAAGGTCCAGCGAGCCACTTCGATGGGATTGAACCTCCTTCTTCCGTTTTCGCGGCGGAAACGCTACTACGAGGCCTCTCCCGAATTCGATCCACGCTATCTAGATCTAAAAATTAAACGCCCTATTTACGTGTGCGGCTATTGGCAGGATGAGCGCTACTTTTCCGACATCCGGCAGCAATTGAAAAGCGAACTCACATTTAAGGGATCACGCCAAGAATGCAGCGAACGGCTTGCGCAGGAGATGCGCCGCTGTGAAGCAGTTGCAGTGCATTTGCGATTGCTTCACGGAGTTCCAGCGGGGTCGGAGAAAATGCTGGCGGGAGGTAAGAATCTGCCAGAGGAGTATTACACGTCAGCGATCGCGGAGATCAAGAAGCGTGTGGCAGCGCCAAAGTTTTATCTCTTCAGCGACAAGCGGGAGATTCCAGCTTCTTTCTCCGCGCTCGATATGACTCGCGTAGCAAGCGAGGGCGACGATGCCTCCTACGAAGATCTCTGGCTCATGAGTCAATGCCGTCATTATGTCATTGCGAATAGTACGTTCAGTTGGTGGGGGGCATGGCTGGGCAGGGAAGTGGGTTCTGTCGTTGTCAGTCCATCGACTTCTCAATGGGTTCCGACTGCGAAGCTTCCGGAAGATTGGAAGGCGATCGAATGGTCACAGAGTACTCAATGAGTGGCAACGCAGGACGGGTAGGTGGATGATGGTTGATTTTTCTATTCAGGGCAATCGAAGTGTGATGAAACGTAGTTTTTGACAAGTGAATTGGCGGGTTTATGATCTTTCATGCGGTTTTTGGAACTACAACTTTAGGAGTTTTATGCCGTTGAAGTTAGAGTCTAGATTGAGGGCCGCAGCTTTCCGTTTCGCACCGAAACTTGCCAACGAATACAGACAACTGCGAGATCGCCGCGCTGCGAATTCTCCGTTGGTTGAAACGCCGTTTGGTTTCAAATTTTCCGGCAACACAGCGATGGCAACAGGAGCTTTTGAAAATGCCGAAGTTAGCGTATTTCTGAAGTACTTAGAAAAAGTTTCGGTTTGTATAGATGTTGGTGCGAATATCGGACTTTACACATGCCTGGCAGCAAACCGAGGAAAACAAGTAATCGCATTCGAACCATTGAATAGCAATCTTGATGTCCTGTATAGAAACATCAGTAGTAACAACTTCTCGTCCGTTGAGGTCTTTCCACTTGGGCTAGCATCACATAGCGGAGTCGAACGTCTGTTCGGGAGTGGTACGGGGGCGTCGCTCATTCCGGGCTGGGCTGATTCGATGACAGACTCCTACCACTTCATTTCCGTTTCGACGCTTGACTGTATATTGAACACGCGGTTTCGTGGTGTGCCACTACTCATCAAGATGGATGTGGAAGGATTGGAATTAGCTGTTCTAAATGGAGCAGAGCAGACGCTGCAACTAAGTCCACGGCCAACCTGGCTCGTCGAAATTTGCCTGAACGAGCATTTCCCCGGGGGAAAGAACGAGAAATTCCGAGAGACATTCGATGTCTTTTGGCGTTACGGCTATCAGGCGCGAGTCGCCACCGATGAAGAGCAACTTGTTCAAGAAGATGATGTCAGTCGATGGGCGAAACAAGGGCATGTAGACTTCGGATCTCATAACTATCTATTCTTATGACTCGTTTCGGGTGTAGCTGATCATCAAAGCGCCGGATTGCCGTCGCTTATCCAAAACCCATAATTTCGTGATCCCGCAGGTATACTGCATGAACCCAGTCGGGTTAGCTATCACGAATAGATGGGCCATGTCCATCTGAGTTTGAACCTTCATAAGATGCCACTAGCGTCAGTAGAGCGGAACCCTCGATTCATGGCTGCATTTGAGAGACATAAACTTTTTTTGATTCGGTGCATCTCGCGCCTGGCAGAGCTATTCCGAAAAAGATCATCGAGCCTCCGAAATAACTCGGAAATTGGTCGTTTAGTCCGGCACACCGCATGGCTAAGCATTGCCGTTGTCCTCTCGCAAATTATTACGGTAATAGCCTACATGCTACTGGCTCGGTTGATCGGCAAGGAACGATTTGGCGAGTTCACCATCATTCAAAGCACCGCCAACACAGTTTCATCCTTTGCAGGATTGGGCCTTGGGTTATCCGCAACCAAGCTTGTGGCGGAGTTTCGTGATCGTGATCCATCGCGAGCCGGCTCCATCTTCACGCTAATCTGTCTACTGACCGTAGTCTGGACGGGGATTCTTGCTCTCATCGTATGGATCTTCGCACCTGAGATCGCGACGCAATTGCTGGGCCGAGGGGAATTGGTTGATGCAGTCCGTATCGGTGCGGTACTACTTTTCTTTACCACCATTCTGAACGTACAAAACGGTGCCCTAGCCGGCTTTGAGTCTTTTGATGCAACGGCCAAGACCTCAATGCTCCGAGGGTTTCTCATCCTGCCGTTTCTCCTCGCTGGGGCAGCGGTGAAGGAGGTGGATGGGGCAATCTTCGGCTTTGCAGCAGCAGGCGCCATTATCTGTGCAATTAATTTCGAGCTATTACGCCGGCGCTGTCGGCTGTATTCGATGAAACTCAGTCTGCGCGATGCCTTGACGATGCTTCCCAAACTGGTAGAGTTTTCGGTTCCAGCATTTCTAACCAATATTCTGCCTGCGCCATGTCTATGGTTTGCTCAAATGCTGCTGATCCGCCAGCCGGATGGATATGGGGAACTCGCAATCTTCACAGCTGCATTCCAGTTGCGCACTGGGATCATTCTGTTGCCCAATCTGCTTTCGCAACCCCTCGTACCTATGTTGGCGAGTCATTCGAAGAGGACCACGGCCTCCCGGGCCACTCTCATGCGAGCTGCATCGCTAGCGACGCTGGTGGTGGCGATCGGTTTGGCTCTAATCGTTTGTGCCTTCCCCAAGTATTTGATGATGGCCTACGGCCGTTCCTTTGCGGGAGATACTGTGGCGGTGACGTTGCTTTCAGTTTCCGCCGTCGCGTGCTCAGGATCTGGCCCATTTGCTGCCGCGATCACCAGTTCGGGCAAGATGTGGCGTCTGTTTCTCGCCTATGCCGTTTGGGGCATCGCCTTTCTAGCCACGACATGCTTGCTTCTCCGCGCCATGCACGGGGCAGCTCTCGCGGCGGCATACGTCGTCGCTGATATTACTCAAGCTGTAATCATTTTTACAGCCTATCGGCATAGCGAACGAGAGCTTGAGGCGAGCTCTCAGATTTCTTTATCACCTATCATTTGAAAGATGAGTTTCACTGCAGTGTGCGGATCGAGGTATTCAAGCTTCAATGACAACCATCAGCCAATTAAAAGTGCTCGTTAGTGCATTTGCTTATAGCCCTGTGCAAGGCACCGAATTTGCAATTGGTTGGGATCACGTACGTGCGATCAGCATGCGTCACAGGGTATGGGTCCTTGCACGCAGCAATGAAAGGGACGAAACCGAGCGGTATTTAAGGGCGAATCCGGAAATGGGGCATAACATAGCAGTCAGCTATATCCCTTTCACGGCAATGAAGTTCGATTTTCCATTTTGGGAACTGGCATTTTACCGTCATTACAGAAAATGGCAGCGCCATGCGCTTGAACTTGCCCGGGCACTCGATTCTGAGGTCAACTTCGATTTAGTCCAACACATTACTGCCACTGGTTTTCGCGAACCTGGTGATCTTTGGAGGTTGGGGAAACCTTTCGTCTGGGGTCCCCTGGGCGGAATGCAATATTTTCCTGTGCAACTCTTAAATGCGGTTCCAACTAAATCTCGGCCTTTCTTTCTTTTGAAGAACGTATCAACCTTTTGCTCCATGCATTTCAGCTTGCGGCCACGAACGGCCGCGAGGAACGCCGCGGCGATCATCGCCGGAACCAGTGAGACTGCGCAACGAATCCGCGGAATCTGGGGCAAAGAAGCGCTCGTGATGAATGAAGTACACGCTCCCGAGGGTTACGATCTTCCTGCGCGGCGTGATCCGGATCAGACCTTTCGGATCGTCTGGACAGGCAGGTTCCAACCCCGGAAGGCACTGAACATTGTGTTGCTGGCACTCGAAAAACTGAAGGACGCGCCGTTCAAATGGGAATTGATTTGCCTTGGATCGGGTGAACTCGAACCAGCATGGAAGAAACTGGCCACGGACTGTGGAATTGCCGACCGCTGCCAGTTCCTCGGAAACGTTCCCAGGGCGGAGGCTCTCAGAACGATGATGGCTGGACATTGCTTTGCGCAACCGAGCCTTTACGATGCCACCAGCACTGTGGTGGTCGAAGCACTGGCCCTCGGATTGCCAGTTGTTTGCCTCAATCATTGCGGATTTCGCGATGTTGTTGAGCCGGCCTACGGTGTCCGGATTCCCGCCAACTCCCTCAAGCAGATCGTAGGGGATTTCGCCTCCGCCTTTCAGATGTTGGCAGAGGATGAGGAGAAAAGATTTCGTATGGCTCTTGCGGCGCAGGCAACTTCCGCACGATATACCTGGAAGGCAAAAGCGATTCGTTTGAATGAATTGTATGAAGGGCTCTTTCCAAATCTTGAGCAGTCAGGCGAGGTGCTTGCCAATGAGATCGTGGCCACCGGAACAAGCGAATGATCCCATCTAGAAATAAACGGTACTGGCCTCATAGTCAGTGGGGCGCAGAGTCTCTCTATTACCTCAGCCATCGCCTTTGGGTTCGCGGGTTCAGGCGCGCATCCCTGCTGGTGAAATATCTGAATGCGGCGATGTTTCGTACATATATTGACCCCCCTGCAATAATCGGTCCGCGGCTCGACTTACCCCATGGTGGTTTTGGAGTGGTAATAGGTCCCGATGTTCAGATCGGCGATGACGCGATTATTTTTCATAACGTAACTATCGGTCACGCCAAGCCCGGGCCGGTAAGCATTGGCGACCGATTGTATGTCGGAACTGGCGCAACAATTCTCGGTCCTGTATGTATTGGCAACGACGTCACAATCGCAGCCAATGCGACCGTGACATTCGACGTGCCGGATGGTGCAACCGTAGTTAGTCAAAAGGCGAGGATAATCCTACCAAGAGACACGCGAGAGCAACCTGCAGACTCGTGCCTGCAGGTCCGACGATAAGAACGGGAAGGGCTCCTGCAAACTGCTCCTATCTGCTTATGCCGCGGGCAGCCGTGAGTGCACCGTTCAACGAAACGAGCCTTCCAATCACAGGTGACGAAGCTCAGCCTCTTTTAGTTATACAGAGAACCAGATGCATATGGATGCGAGACCAGAATTTGCCGGCAACATGAACACCGCCAGTGAAAGTCGGCTTCGGGCGTGGTCGACAGGGAGTGAGGCTGGATACGAATCGCAATCGACGAACATCACGTGGTGTTTGTTTTTGATTTACTACTTCAGTGTCTGCGATGTATTCCTGAAGTATATTCCCCTCGGCATAGCTGTGGTTCTGCGTTATCTGCCCGAAGGGATTCTCTATCTTCTCGTCTTGATCCTACTCTGGAGGAATCTGAGGGTCAGATCATTCCCGCTCTTCTGGCCGCTGGCAATCTGCCTCGCCACTATGACCTGCTCGGGGATCTTGAACCATTCTGATTTGATTGACGTTCTCTCAGACTTCCACGGATTTTTCCGCTTTTCGGCATTCACATATCTTTTGTGGAGGACCAACATAACGCCACAACGTGCCGGACAGTTTATTGACGGCTTCTTTCGACTTACCGTGTTTGAGTTGGGCATTGGGGCAATTGAACTGGTGGCTGGACCGAAGGTCAGGGAATTCTTCTCTCCGGGTGTCGGGTGGGCTAGTGGACAGCCCATACCCTTCGAATATAACAGCCTCGAACCGGGCACGTGGCTAAATGGTACGCTTGCGAACTACAACAACTACGGACTATTTATGACAATGAGCTTGGTGCTCGCCCTCTCAATGTATTCCGCCCGGCGTGCGCCAAAGTACCTTTGGCTCGCCGCTGCCTGCCTTCTGGCGGTGGTTCTGTCCTTCTCCCGCCATTCGTTGGGTCTAGTCGCATTAGGGCTTGCGGGGCTGTTCTGGTTGAATCGCACGAGGTTGCTGACTGGCGGGAATCGCATGCGATTTCTGCGCCTGGCCGCAATGGGAGCTATAGCTTGTGTGATCGGTGTGACTTCTAGCTCCGTTATTCGCAGCCGCCTCATATCGATTGTGTCCCCCGATGTTGTGCAAGGCGACCCGGACTCGAATATTCGCCTATTCATGTCAGTTGCCCTTACGCCACGCTTTCTAAGTTCCTATCCGTTTTTTGGCCAGGGCCCAGTCCCCGCAACTGAGGGGGTGCCCGTCGGGTCGGACGATCGCTCCGTAGGACCAATGCTAAAGGCGGCTCCCGAACTGCCGGGTTGGCTCACGTTTTACTTTGCGGACGTTGTCTGGGTCATGATCCTCGGACTCTATGGCTGTTTTGGTTTAGTCGGTTTTGGGCTCGTCTTCTGGAGCATCGCACGAACGGCGAGCTATATATCCAGGAATTCTCCCGACTCAGATGTGACAGCAGTCGCGCAAAGCTGTCTGGTCGCTGTTGCGATTTTTATCGCAGGCGGATTCTTCAGCCTCGAGATGATCTCTCGAGACACTATTCCCGTATTCTGGTGCCTCTCTGGAATTGTGTTCTCAATCCGGCAGAGAGTACCTTTGGTATTACGGAAATCATCATGAGCCGATGATTGCTTCATGGAGACCGTTACTGCTAGAGCTAGGAATTCGAAAGTGTTATTGATGTTGAAGGAATGACGATGTTCCAATCGTGAGCATGTGCCGCCGTTAGAAGAACTTTTTCTGTCAGTGCAATCTATTGATTAACAAAGATTCTATTGAACGACTCCAACAAATGTTGCGGATTGAGCAAGCGTCCCAGAACTGGCGTTAATGGTAATCAGGTACTTACCGGGTTGAGTCGCCGATGAACTTGGGGATTTCGGTGCTCCACCACAACCCGAGATTCCAGCGAGGCTGATAGCAAAGAGTAAAATCATGGCCCAAATGGAAAAGATCTTTGGTCGGATACTCTTGCGCCGCGAGCGGTGAAGACGCAGAATTGGCAGCGCGAACAACATAAGCAGGCCGTGCGAGCGCACAAATCCAAATCCTCTCCGGAACATTTTCGCCATGACGATTGTCGGAACTGATCCAAGGGCGGCAGAGCGGGAAGCCGTCGTGGTAATTACGAGACTGCCTCTAACAGGTGAATTTCCACTCAGCGAAACGGTAGCGCCTTGACAGCTTGCTCCGGCCATTGTGGGCGGAACGCTGCATTGAATGGAAACTGTTCCGGTAAAGCCGTTCGTAGGTACAAGAGTGATAACCGCAACGCCAGACTCGCCGGGAGCGCCTATGGCCACATTGGGCGTAGGGTAAACGATATTGAACCCCGGTGACGCAGAGCTCTTTGGGGTAATTACAATGTGGTCCAGGTCCGGAGCAAGTGCAACTGGGTTTGAAAATGAAATTGCATTGTTTCCTGCATTCAACTCAACAATCGCTCCTGACGTAGCGGGAATCGAAACACTAGATCCGGTGACTGCGAGCCTTTGCTGTGAGCCTCCGTTCACGCTTATCCAATAGTTGCCGCTGCCGTGAACTGCAGCATACACGTTTAGATAATAGGGGGCACTCGTATCTGCATGAATGTTGTTGATCGTTATGGAGTTCGATGGGCTTCCTCCAATGTTGGTAACATCCGCGCCATCCAGGCAGGACGAACCCAGGATTCCAGGGCAAGGCTGAATGGCAGCGGCCCCGCTGAGGGTATTCCCGATCGCATCGCCTTCGTAAACGGACTGCGAAGGGAGTTGCGCAATACCGGACAATTTCAGCATTAGCACATCATGCGAAGGAATTGCGCCCGAGAAGGCCGAGGCAAATGCGCCGAGGTCGGCGTGAGCCCATAAATCGCGCACCGCCACATCCTGACCTTCCCTCAGCCCAATATCACCGAAATTCAACGTCATGGTGGAAGAGGCAGCCGATAGATTTACGAGAGCAACCGCAATCCCATCGCTCAGTTGTCGAACCCACGTCTGCAGCCCATGACCATCGTCGAAAAGGAGAATGGCCTGACTTCCAAGTTTGTCCTGATCAACGCCGATCACATCGGAATTTTTGAGAGTCGACCACGTGGCAGCTGACATTGCAGTCAAATCGTTTCCCGCCATTAAAGGAGCTGCTAACATGGACCAAACCGAGAAGTGAATCCTGTATTCGGCGTCTGTCATGCCGCCGTTGCCTATCTCGAGCAAGTCAGGATCGTTCCACGCGCCCGGCTTGGCAAACGACGCGAACGCACTAGTGGCCTCCATATTGTTGATCATCGAGGCCCAGTTGTCTTGGATGTCTGGAGTTGTGCGCCACAGATTAGCAATCGAAGGAGCCCATTTCCAAGGTAGTGCGATCCCCCAATCGCAAATGCTTATCACAATATTCGAGTTAGCGTCCCGCAGTGCATGGGCGAACTGTGTGTACTGAGTAACCGGGTCCAGGTTCGGAGTATTACACCAATCGATCTTTAAATAGTCAATTCCCCACGCGGCGAACGTTGCGGCGTCTTGGCTGTAATGCCCGAAACTTCCGGGGCGACCTGCGCACGTTGCCGTCCCCGCATCTTCATACAAACCGATCTTCAGCCCTTGGCTATGCACGTGGTCAACTAGTGCTTGCATGCCACTTGGAAATTTTTGTGGATCCGCAAACAGCTTGCCGCTCGCATCTCGCGTCTCCGCCATCCAGCAATCATCGAGAGTCACGTACACATATCCAGAAGCCTTCATTCCTGTGCTAACCAATGCGGATGTTACTCGCTCGATTACATTCTCATTGAGCTCATCGCAACCGAAGTGGTTCCAACTATTCCAGCCCATCGGTGGAGTTTGGGCAACGGCGCCACTTGCCTTCGCAACTGGAGGGCAATGAAGAAGCCCGAGAAACAAGATGCAAGCTAGAAATTTCGATCCCGAAATCACGTCAGCAAGATTAGCATAGATCCCAACTTAGAATATTGACGGGCAAGAAAATATGTGCTTTCCTGAGCGCTGTGCAAATTGATAGCGCGCGAGCGAATGTGAATCCTGCCCAACCATTCGCTAGAGAATGAATCGTTACGTCTTCAGCTTTGTGATCTGAACATCGACAGAAATAAAAGAAATGAGGAACGAATGAAGAGGGTTTTAGTATGCGGTGCAGGCGGATTCATTGGCGGCCACATGGTGAAGCGGCTTAAAGCAGAAGGGTTTTGGGTTCGTGGCGTCGATCTTAAGAGCCACGAATTCGTGAAGCTCCCTGCTGATGAATTCATCGTAGGAGACCTCCGCGACCAGCGTGTAGTTGAAGAGGTCGTAGACGGAATCGATTTCATTTATCAGTTTGCCGCAGATATGGGAGGAGCGGGGTACATCTTTACTGGCGAGCATGACGCCGACGTTATGCACAATTCCGCAACCATCAACCTCAATATCCTGCATTTCGGCCAGAAAGCAGGAGTAGAGAAGTTGTTTTATTCCTCCTCAGCATGTATCTATCCGGAGTACAACCAGAGAGATCCGCAGAACCCGAAGTGTTCGGAGGATTCTGCATATCCTGCTGCGCCCGACAGCGAATATGGGTGGGAGAAACTCTTCAGCGAAAGGCTCTACCTCTCTTATATGAGAAATTATGGAGCCCAGGTCCACATTGCCCGCTTCCATAACATCTTCGGACCGCAAGGCACTTGGACTGGCGGTAAGGAGAAGGCCCCCGCTGCGATGTGTCGCAAGGTTGCAGAAACTGAAGATGGTGGCGAGATTGAAATATGGGGAGACGGGATGCAGACACGCTCCTTCTTGTATATCGACGAGTGCCTCGAAGGCGTGCGGCGCCTGTTCGAATCAAGCTGGTCAGGTCCGGTGAACATTGGATCCGAGGAAATGGTCACCATTAACCAACTAGCGAAAATGGTAATGCAAATCGCCAACAAGAAACTGACTATCAAGCATATCCAAGGACCACTCGGAGTGCGAGGCAGGAATTCAGACAATCGCCTTATTGCTGAGAAACTGGCCTGGAAACCCTCTCAGTCTCTCTATGACGGCTTAGTGAAGACCTACAAATGGATTAATGAACAGGTTACCGCTTCACAAACTGAGCTCGCCCGATAATCGGCACTCATGATTGTGATTGAGACAATTTTGAGCGAAGCGTGTCGAATCCAATCTGTCATATGACAGTGCAGTAATTAAGTCAGTCCTAGAGTGGAAGTTTTTCAAGATCGATTGAGGCAACCTCGGCCATGGCCGAGGTTGTTTTGTGTGAGAGGATTATCATTGAACTGATGAACGTATCCAGCGATCAAGAACTTACACAGCAATTTGCAAGTGATAATTACGCGGGGATTTGTCCTGAGGCGTGGCAGACGATGCAGGCGGCCAATCAGGGGCATGTTACATCTTACGGCGATGATCCCTGGACGGCGCGAGCCGCTGATGCGTTTCGCGATTTGTTTGAAATCGATTGTGAAGTGTATTTCGTATTTAACGGGACCGCCGCTAACTCGCTTGCGCTTGCCTCATTGTGCCAGTCGTATCATGGTGTCATTTGTTGTGATCAGTCGCACGTAGAAACTGATGAGTGCGGCGCACCGGAGTTTTTTTCAAACGGCTCAAAACTCCTGGTAGCGCCAAGTGCTGACGGAAAACTAACTCCCGAAGCTATCAGTGAACTTGCGACAAAACGACAGGATATTCATTTTCCTAAGCCGCGCGCGGTTACGATTACGCAATCGACTGAAACTGGTCTGGTCTACTCGGTCGCTGAGTTAGGCGCAATTTCTGATGAGTGCAAAGAACATGGGTTGTCATTGCACATGGATGGCGCGCGATTTGCAAATGCATGTGCAAGCCTCGGCTGTCGTCCATCAGAGATCACGTGGAGAAACGGTGTCGACGTTCTCTGTTTTGGCGGAACAAAAAATGGAATGGCCGTTGGAGAAGCAGTTCTGTTTTTCGATCGCGAACTCGCGGTAGACTTCGATTATCGGTGCAAGCAGGCTGGCCAGCTGGCTTCGAAAATGCGTTTCCTTTCGGCGCCCTGGGTTGGCATGCTTCAAAGCGGCGCATGGCTGCGCAATGCTGAACATGCAAATCGATGCGCGAAGTATTTTGCAGAGAAGGTCGCGAAAATTCCTAATGTTCGCCTCACTGGTCCCGTCGAAGCAAACGCGGCATTCCTCGAAGCAACAGAGGAGATATTGAACGGCCTTCGTGAACGAGGATGGAAGTTTTATACATTCATCGGCGGCGCAGCTCGAATCATGTTTGCTTGGGATACTGACTTGGAACGGGTAGATGCACTCTGTCGTGATTTGAAGGAATGCGCTCAGCGCGCCAGGACTGCCGCCCTCTAGCAGCAGAAGCAAAATAGAAGTGAGCTATTACTTTGGAGTAGTGTCAGATCCGCATGCCAGTCACAAGAGTGACATTGACTATTTACACTTAGCATGCGTCTCAGCCTAGGTGTCATTACGCAAGTAGGTGAGAGATGGAAATCTATTTGCAATCTGAGTTTTGAACGACTATCGTAACTTCTAGCGCGAGGTTAGACTCGCATTTCAAAGTGATAACTCAGCCAACACAGGTTGAATCACTTTTTCAAATGGAGATGATATGAGTGTGTCAGAAATTCTCGCGTCGATCGATCGTGAGATTGCACTGTTAAAACAGGTACGCGCATTGCTAGTTGGGAAAACTGCAGCGGCTCCCGCCAAGAAGCAATCCAAGGTTTCAAAGTCGGCAGCAAAGCCAGCAAAAAAGGTCGGGGTGAAAAAGAAGAGGCAACTCTCGCCTGAGGGCCGCAAGCGCATTGCTGAGGCAGTCCGGCGCAGGTGGGAAGCGCAGCGCAAAGCAAAAAACTCCAAGTAATTCGCACTATTATTCCGAAATTCAAAAGGCGGCCCAGGTAATTCACTGGGCCGCCTTTTCTATTTCTCTAGCTATGCTCTTGCTCTCGACTCTACGACTGAGGGACAGCCCATTGGCTTGTACGTGCGGACTCAAACACTGCTTCTATGACCGCCATGTTTCCGATGGCATCTTCGATTGAAACAGGCACTTCGGTTCCTTCGCGAACTGACTTCGCAAACGCTTCACCCTGCATCGTGTATTGATCGTCGACAGGAAAAATCTCAGAAGAAATGCCGCTTCCGCTCAGGTCTCCGGTGCTATCGATGAAGAGTCGAGTCGGGCGATCCGGCGGGGCATTGAACGGAATTTCTAACTCAATACGGCCCCGGGTGCCGAGGAAATGAATTCTTTGGTATGGAATGAGCTGCGTGCTGCAGGTGAAGATGGACTGTCCTTCAGGAAATTCGAGAATGGCGGAGGCTAGCCGATCAGTTTGGAATTTTGGGTCACGATCGAGACATGCAACTACGCGCGTAGGTTGTTGGCCAAACGCATATCGAGAAGCATGGATGAGATAGCAACCAATGTCATAGATGCCACCACCACCGCTCTCAACCTGGTTACGAATGTTATTCGGGTCAATGTTGTTGTAACTGAAAAAACCAGTTATCGAACGCAACTGGCCAATGCGTCCCGAATCAAGCAACTCGCGCAGGCGGAGCCATTGATGGAAGCTCCTGATCATGAATGCTTCAGCGAGCTTAACTCCGGTGCGGGCGCGCACCTGTAACAGCGTCTTCGCTTCTGAAGCTGTGAGGCTGATCGGTTTCTCGCAGAGCACGTGTTTGCCGGCTTCAGCGGCCTTTATTGTCCAAGGCACGTGAAATTGATTTGGAAGAGGATTATAGATTGCGTCGATGTTAGGATCGGCGAGCAATTCCTCGTAGGAACCGTACACCGTAGGTATGTCGAGCGCGGCCGCAGCCTGCTTCGCCTTGGCAAGATCGCGCGAGGCAATCGCTGCGACAGTGATGTTTGCTCCCTGCTGCATAGCAGGAATAACTTTTTTTAAACCGATATTGGCAGTGCTGAGTACTCCCCAGCGAAGCTTGGCTGACATAGAAGAATGATACAGCCAAATTTCGCCGGTAAAGCTTACCCGCTTGCGATCATGTTTACAGCTTCAGCCGCTGAGGACGCAACCAACAGTAACTGCCGGTTTTCCGGTTTCAAGAAGCCGGCAGCGACTGTGGAGTCAAGGAAAGTGAGCAGCCCATTCCAATAGCCCGAAGTGTTGATAAGGATGCACGGCTTTGTGTGCAGCCTTAACTGGGACCATGTAATGATCTCCATCAATTCGTCGAGCGTGCCATATCCGCCAGGCAGAATCAGAAATGCATCTGCTAACTGAGCCATGCGGGCTTTGCGCTCGTGCATTGTTGGGACCGCTTCAAGGGCGGTCAAACCTGGGTGCGCAATCTCCTTGCTGGAGAGGATTTCAGGCAAAACTCCGATCACTTCACCGCCAGCTTTCAGGGCAGCGTTTGCCACTGCGCCCATAAGTCCGATGTTTGCGCCACCATAAACCAGGCCAAGACCGGCCTCGGCAATTGCCGTACCGAGGGCGGTTGCCTCGGCCAGAAATGCAGCATCGTTTCCGTTGGCAGATCCGCAATAAACGGTGACCCGCCGCTTGGGCACAATTGATGGATTCATGTTGAATCCAGAATAACTCTCATGGGAGCGTGGCAGCGCAAGCGCGTCCTCAGCCCCAAACGGTAAACTAGTCTAAGGATTCTTCCCTTCTGGATTAACCTTGCAGTCGCTCCTCTCAAATCTGAATCCCGAGCAGCGCGCTGCCGTTGAGACGACGGACGGCCCGTTGCTTATTCTGGCGGGAGCCGGCTCGGGCAAGACTCGCGTGATCACGAGCCGCATCGCGTGGTTAATTCAGGAGAAGGGTGTGGCGCCCGATTCCATTCTTGCAGTTACATTTACGAACAAAGCAGCGAGTGAAATGGGCGAGCGTGTGGAACGGCTGTTACATAGCGGATCGCTGGCCAAGCCACTGATTGCCACCTTCCACTCGCTTTGCGTGCGCATCTTGCGGCGAGACATCGAAGCTCTGAAGGTGGGCAAAGACGGGCTGACTCGAACCTTCGCCATTTTCGATGAGAACGATCAGCAGGGAATTGTGAAACAGATCATGCGGCGCATGGGACTGGACACAAAGCAGCTGACGCCGCGCACGGTGCTTGGGCGCATCTCCTGGGCCAAGAACCACATGATCGATCCGCAGGAGTATTACCTCTCGTCGAAGGATCCGAATAGCGAGCGGATTGCGCACATTTTCAAGGGTTACCAGGCAGAGCTGATGAAGAACAATGCTCTGGATTTCGACGATCTGCTGCTTGAAGCTGCGCGATTGCTTAAGGTTTCAAGCGAGGTAAGAGAGCGATATCAGCGCCGCTATCGCTATTTGCTGGTGGACGAATATCAGGACACGAACCGGCCTCAGTATGAGCTGATGAAACTGCTTGCCGGGGAAGCCAAAAATGTGTGCGCGGTGGGCGACGAAGATCAGAGCATTTATTCATGGCGCGGCGCCGATATTCGCAACATTCTGGAGTTCGAAAAAGATTTTCCGAACGCGCGCATTATTCGGCTCGAACAGAACTACCGATCGACGCAGATCATTCTTGAAGCGGCCGGAGCAGTCGTGGCGAACAACCTTCGGCGCAAAGGTAAGCACCTGTGGACAGATCGCCAGGGCGGGTCGCTGATTGGCTACTATGAGGCGCCCGACGGCGAAAACGAGGCACTATTTATTGCCGATCGAATCCAAACATTTCTGCGCGAAGCTGGTTCGTCAGACGAACCCGGCAGCGGCCCGCACTGCGCAGTTTTGTATCGGACTAATGCGCAATCGCGCCTGGTTGAAGAGGCTCTGCGCCGCTACAACATCAGTTACACCATGGTGGGCGGGTTCAGCTTTTACGACCGGGCTGAGATTAAAGATCTGCTTTGCTATTTGCGGCTGATACGTAATCCGCATGATTCGATGGCGCTGCAGCGCGTGATCAACACACCTGCTCGCGGAATCGGCAAGACCACTCTCGAGACGCTTGAGAGACTTGCGCTGGAGACAGGCCAGTCAACGTGGGATGCAATCGGTGCGGCGCTTACGAATCGCTTGATTCCGGCGCGTGCGTTGACGGCTATTGAGCAGTTCCGGCAATTGATTCTGGACGCGCAGGCAATGATCGATCCGGACTTTGCCGGCAAGCTGTCTGCTGACGTGGCCCAAGACGAAGATGCGGACACTGGATTCGACTTCGGCGCGTCAACCGCGGGCTTTGGCAATACCGGTCAAATCATCGGCCGTGATGAGAATGCCGATACCGATACAGCATTTGATTTTGGTGGCACCCCAGATCAGATTCCGTTGCTTGATGCATCGAGCTTTTCACCTTTCTCTGCGCAACCAGTTCGCCCATTTCTGAAGATGCCGAAGAAGTTCGAAGCAGCGGAGCAAAGTGATGAAACGGAAGAGAAGCCGGCGTTCCGAACTCCGGGCGATTCCGCAACTCTGCCGGAACTGATCCGATTTATTATCGATCGCACTGGCTACATCAAGGCGCTTGAAATAGAAGGTTCTCCCGAAGCCTTCAGCCGTATCGAAAACCTGAAGGAACTCGCGAACGCAGCGCACGATGCCGAAGTTCGCGGCGAAACGCTCGCCGAGTTTCTGGATCATGCCGCGCTTGCTTCAGACACAGACCAGTACGATCCGAATTCACGCGTAACGATGATGACGCTGCATGCGGCCAAAGGACTTGAGTTCCCTCTCGTATTTCTTGCCGGGCTTGAGGAAGGCCTATTCCCGCACTCGCGCACCTTGCAGAATCCCGAAGAGCTTGAAGAGGAACGGCGGCTTTGCTACGTGGGCATGACGCGCGCAATGAACTCGCTCATACTGACGCGTGCGCATTACAGAAGGCGATACGGCAACGATGCACCGGAGTTGAGTATTCCTTCACGGTTCCTAGAAGAGGTTCCCAATCAGTTGATTGAAAACCTTGGCGGACGGAGTCCTGCGTGGTCCACGCCTGCATACGGATCGAGCTATCGGCAGAATCGCAGTCGCGGTCAGGGCGGCGATTTCGACACGCACTACAACTACGAGGACGAGAGCCAGGAAGCTTACAATCCCGCTACTCCCAGAGGATCTGCTGCAGGCCGCGGCTCAAAGCCTTTTGTGGCTTCGTGGATGAAGGCCGATGCATCGAAGCCTACGCCGCGCGGTGGAGCTGCGAACGAAGGCGCGGAACCAACAGCTGACTCGATCGACAACATTGCGCGATTCTTCGGCGGCAAGCCCGGTGCGGGAAAACTGACAGGAGCGTTGCGGCCTTCGATCGACGTACCGGAACCACGCGGCGCGGTCGGCTTCAAAAAGAACGATCGCGTGCGCCATTCAAAATATGGCGAGGGCAGAGTGCTGCTGCGCGAAGGCGATGGTGAGGATGCAAAGCTGACGGTGATGTTCCATCGGCACGGGCTGAAGAAGCTGATTGAGAAGTTCGCAAACTTGGAGAAGATGTAAATCGGCTGCTAGCTGCTGGCTCTAGCTTGTGAGGTCGGTACGCCCGCGGAGAGATTGACTGCGAAGGTATTTCGGGGCTACTGCGAATCAACCACTGGCGGATTCCGTCAGGAGTGGATTCCAAAGAGCGCTGCGAAGCGGTACAGCCCCCATGCAAGTATCGCGGCACCGGGAATAGTGAAAACCCAAGCCCACGCGATGCTGAATGCCGTATTCCAGCGCACAGCGGAGACGCGGCTCACTGCCCGAGTGCCGGAGATTGCGCCGGTGATCACGTGCGTCGTGCTGACCGGGATGCCGAGCAGGGTGGAAAG
>Ga0157374_10001158_pt1 | contig 22468 bp, 21 predicted proteins | sample M25metaG_FD_115308 | JGI IMG/M metagenome (GOLD analysis project Ga0157374, IMG submission 115308) | Miscanthus rhizosphere microbial communities from Kellogg Biological Station, Michigan, USA - M2-5 metaG | ecosystem: Host-associated > Plants > Roots > Rhizosphere > Soil | place: USA: Michigan... | reverse complement strand
GAGGTCTTGTTTTGTGCCGAAGCGCGGATCTACGTCCATGTAATTCTGAATGGAGTAGCCGTGGTAATTACCGGACGCGGGCAAAGGGGCACCATTGTTTTCAAAGACGGGCGACAGCCAGATGGCGGAACACCCCAGGCCCTGGATGTAATCGAGATGATTGGTTATACCCGATAGCTTGCCCCCGCAAAACTGACTGAGTTGTGAAGGCGTCCCACTTCCCACGGCTCTAGCTGTCCCACCTGCAGGGTGGCGCGAAGCTGCATCGGCGAACCGGTCTACCAGGAGGAAATAAATAAACTCTTCGCGCCATTCACGCTCGCTATTGAAGTATGTGCGATCGGCTGGCACGGAAAGATCAAGATCGTATACGGAATCGCTCACGCGGACCTCCAGCGGGACAGTATGTCGCCTACGGCGGATCGTCCGTCGAGATTGACGGTGCCACCAGAAACCGAACTCAAAATGTCGGCGTGCGACTCAAGTTCAAACCTGGGTGTGTAGAGCAACCGATCAGCATGCCACTAACCTCTTTCCTTCTAGACTCGCGAGCATTTTAGCCAACGTGCCGAGGCTGAGTTGACTTCTCTGTTTGGGGCTTAGCATGTTCTTCCGACAGTCGGTTACAACCCGTGAGCAGACTTTGCAGGCGTCTGCGCCCCTAGGAAATACCACCGGCATTGTGATCGGATCGAGCAATTCGGCAGTTCTGTATGCCGTTCAGAGAGAAATGCTCCCGCGAGGATCTGTTCTACGACGCCACAGACTGCATCGGCCAATTGGTTGCAGCCGCCTTTATCCCCAAAGCTGAAGCGTTTTTCTGGAGAGCGCCCTCGCCGTGAGCTTTCTAGAAAGTCTTGATTCACTATCAGCCGAATAGCGGAGAAGGCAATCTGGCCATCCGCAAAAACAATGCCTGTTTCTCGTTGGGCTTACATACCGTGAGCAATCCCGCAATCTGCTAGGGAACGAAATTGACGCCAGAGTACGTCTGACTATCCAGTTCCCGGAACCCCACGGTATGGTATGGGTTAGTTGCCGAGCCGTTCTGCTGGATGACTCCCAGGCATGTGCACTTCTCAAATCGCGATTGGGTCACTTCCGCGGGATAAGGTCCGGCCCAAATAGCACCGTCCCCGGATTCAGCATAGTAGTAATACCATCGATTGTTTGTCGGATTCGCGCGAGTCTGGGTCTCTCCGGGCTCAAGGTTAATCCAGCCCAGAACATCCCAAATATCTCCGCACTCCGACTGGCAATTGAAATCGCGACGCATATAGGCCACGTAGATCTTTTGCCCATAGGAATTAGCGAATGTTATGTCAGATCGACCGGTTGACATGAGTTACCTTCCTCCTTGGGGTGCTTGGCGGAGACGCTTGGCAAGCGGTTCTTGCGGAATGTCCTTGGCATCTTTGGGCCGGCGCCTATGATCTTTGCTGTCCTCAACCCCCTGCTTCGCCGGTGGGAGATCGAAGCCAGGTTTGTGATCGACCAAATGTTCGGGTGCTCCAAAGCCCGCGTTTTGTTCATCGCCACTTCGCGGGACCGGCACGGGGTGTGGTGGTCCCTCCATTTTTTTGGATCTCATTTTCCCTCCTCGTCGGACCGTTACAAAATCCCAAAATTCCGTGTTGATTTCCCATCTGGCGGTGGACGTAAACTCCCGTTTGCGACTTGCGACTTGGCGTTAACGCCCATTCTGTCGGCGGTGAGCTGAATCCTGATTGTCAACGGCCTTCTCCTCCTACTACGAGGCCGTCAAGCCTAAATTGATAGTCCCGCTATGGCGGACCGCCGGCTTGCCCCCACGTTTGCCCCTCCTTACGGTTTCTTCAGGCAAAAGCCCACCGAGGCCTCTGCAGTGTTGTTGCGAAACCCGTTATCCACGTTGGTCCGGTCGTTCACGTGAAGGATCAACGCGTACCCGCACGGATCCATCGGCGCGGTGTTAATGGTGTAGCCGGCTCCCGCAAGTCCCGGATCTCCGATGGCGCCGCCGTAGAACACCGAGGCGCCGCTCGGTGGAACCGGGAGCGCGCCGTGTGACGGGAAGTTCGGCGGACCGCTCGGTTCAATCTCGAACGAGAACCCGCCAAAGTGGATGTCGGTGGCCGTAAAGGTGCCGGCGATCACGTCGCCCTTCTTAAAGTCACCGCATTGGCCGCCTATGGTGATGTCGAACGGCAGCGCCACTGGCGGCGTGTTGTCGATCAGCACAGTGACAAAATTGCTGTGCAGATCGTGCGCCGGATTGCCGTCTGTGCTCAGGTCGATGCGTAGATCGAAGAGCCCGCCGTCATCGACCGCCACGGTCTGCCAGTAGCCCATCAGATTCGCTTCGACGAAATGCTCCGACGAGTAGTCCTCGTACTCGTAATACCCGTCCGCGATCGGCGAGAGCGCGTGTTTCACGGTGTAGTTGGTGGTCCAGCCCAGGACCACGCTCCACGTACTGATGTAAAGCCCGATGCCCTGGGGCTCGTTCACGAGGGGAGCGTAGAAAGCGTCCCCATCGGAGTGCCGCTTCTTCATGATGCGGTACTTCATCCCGGGTACGGCCATCGGGATCTTGCCGGCGATGTTGATCAGGCCACCGAAGGGGCTATCGTGCAAAGCCATCCCTGTTTCGAGCGTGTTCCCGTTCGCTCGGCCCGCGGCATTGATGTTGATGTAACTCACATCGCCTGCGCGGCTGAGCAGCGGAACTTGCGACGTGGCCGGTGTGCCGGGCCGCAGCAGAATCATCGTCTCCAGACGGTTGCCCCACACGGGCGTATAGTTCGGGTTGGCGCAGGGTGGCGCGATATTCCACGAAAGGATCGCCCGGATGTGGACCACCTTCGGGCCTTCTTTGCAGTCCTGCCTGTACTTATCGAAATTAACCGGCAGATATAGGGCGTATTCCAATCCGCCCTCCGGGATCGGATTGAAGTCGTGCACGTTCACCGAGGTCGTGCCCAAGCACGTGGCAAAGGTGCCGCTGTTGTCCAAGTCCGCCCAGAAGGTGATGTACTCGAAGCTGCCCGCCGTGCACGGTCCGCCTGAATATCCCGAAGGCAGTTTTACGCGAATGACGCCGGCCAGTACCTCCTGATCGCCCGGATAAAGGCCGATACATTCGAGTTGTTCGTACCTCGTGTCGCCTTGCGCCGCGAGGATAGGTCCGAACAGGTCTCCCGGATTGATCTCCGAGAATGGCAGCTTGAAGGCGGGCGTCATCACGTTCGCCGTCAGACTGGGCTCCTCCAGGAACGTCATCGCCTCCTTCAGCGCGAATCGGTGCGGCTCGACCTTCTGATCCTTGTAGATCGTCTGCAGATCGAACGCCGTGAGCTGCTTTGGCGGGAGTGGCTTGACCTCCGCCTCCAGGTCCACCAGCTCTTTTACGGCCTTGGGGACCTTCACATCAGCAAGCTCGAAAATGTTTTTGACCTTGAAGATATTGAGCCCCGGAATCTGGATTAACGTGTTATGTACGTTGCCCCAGACAGGAATGTGGTTCGGCGTGTTCGGCGGATTCGGCGTGTTCCACGACAGGACAGCCCGCGCAAGGATGATATTGCGCACCGAGCAAATCTTGTGAGGGGGATTCACCTTCATCGTGCACGCATATTCCAGCCGCTGTGAACGTCGCGCCGAGTCTGGGATGTCGTGAACGATGAAGCTCACTTCTCCCTGGTCTTGCCATGTCGCGCCGTCGTCGAAAGACAAATAGAACCGGACATATTCTTTCGAGCCATGCGAGCAGATGTCGCCGTCATATCCGGTCGCCAACTTGACATAGACGACCGCTTCCAGGAGGCTGAGCTGCGGTTCATAACCGACGCAGCCGATCTCCTCGTACGTCGTGTCGCCTTGGATTTTCAGTACCGGTTTGAGGCTACTGTTTGCGATGTTGCCGAAATAGTTGGGATTGATAAGTAGGAGCGAGCGGAAACGAGCCCTTTCGTTGAGATGCGGGAGATCTGGTGCGGATGTCGGCTTTTTGGGGTCTGCCATACAACTCCTACGGGTGTTTTGTTTCACCCAGCATTTCCGGTTGGATTTCTTCAGAATCTCTCTTACAAAGACTATTTACTTTCAATGGAAGAAGCCTGCACGCGTCCTACGGGTGTCGAACCGGCGCTGACATGCCACATTTTGAAGGGACCGGAAAGGAACGGCCGAAAGAGAGATCCTGTGAAGCCATCTTTCAAACAAAATGATGCCGAGCCTTCATCAACAGTTGGGCAAAAAGGAACGCTTCCAGCGAAGGCGATCGAGCCGGATCGTCGCCACGCCGTCGCCCCCTTGACGTTAACCGTTTTGTACCGCTCTAATTCAACGAAAGCTAGGATTCTTTTGCAAATCCGCCACGGTAGTTTTGCGTGCGCACAGATTCCTGCGGCTACGCGCGCGGAATATGCATCTGCACAACCTTGGCTTTCGTTCCTTGAACATATTCGGACGGTCGAACTCCGACGTATCGGCGAAACATCTGCGCAAAATGCGAAAGATCGTTGAATCCCACCGAAAAGGCAACGTCAGTAATGGACACATCAGCGAAACACAGCATTTGTTCTGCCTTCCTAATGCGGTGGATGATCAAGAACTCTCGAAACGTTTTGCCGTGCGCCTGCTTGAACGCACGGCTGAACTGATAACGGTCGAGGCCGCACAGTTTCGATACTGCTCCCAAAGTGACCTTCTCGGCATAGTTAGCTTTGACGAAGGTCAGTGCCGGGATCAGTCGATTTTGCCGCTCTGTTCCGTTCTCGTTGCTGACGCGAGGCCCGCCGCTAGAATTCGCGTCTTCGTCTCGATTCGGTGTGCTCTTTTGATGCTCGCATACAAATGCGATACCCGTCTCTCGATTCAGGAGAACGTCGACGCACGATAACAAGTAGGAAAGATCGACGGGCTTGACTAGGTAGTCCCAGATTCGCGCTCGCAATGCCCAGACAGCCAAACTCTCTGAATGTTGTCGCGTAATCATCACGAATCGAGAAGCAGGAAAGTCTGACGCCAATGTCTTCAGCGGTTCGAGAAGTTCCACAGTCGGAACGTCGTACTCGAAAAGAACAGCACGGGGTGTAAGTTCCCGAATTGCGCCGGCGACCTTGTCAAATCTTCCGATCTTGCAGACTCGGCAAAAAAGACCGACTTGGGCGGAAAGATCCGCCGTCGCAGGCGCCGTCTGGAGATCCACCCAAATGACTGTGCTACTCTCCACAATTGCTCCCAAACAATTCGCTATTCTTCTCCTACCGAAGAAGAGAAGAGGCTCCCCGTCGAGTCGCGCTAGAAGGCCCTCTGGACGCCCGCTGGCAGTACGCGTGGGAAGCTGGCCCCCCTCGCAATCTGCAAGTTCGCGATTCGAAGGCAATAGCATTTCTCACATTGCGGCAGATCTGAAGGAATCTGGCTTCGATAACGCATGGTTCGATCTCGGTAAGCCAGACGGCGGACTTGTCTTCCAACGAGAAGCTCTTGGGCTCCTCGCGCATCTGGCGAATCTCGAAGCTGCGAAGATCAGACCTAGGAATACAAGGAAGACGCCCGCGCCGACTTGGCCACGCCGCCAAGCAACCCTTGGAAGAACCATTTGCTTTTCATATTGTGATCTCCTTGAGCTCTTGTCTTGCGTCCTTGAGCTTGGCCGAATGCGCCGTGAGTAGCCTCTCCGTCTCCGCAAAATGACAATAGTTGTCAAATTGTTATCAGGAGTCGACACTCTAGCGGCAGAATCGCACATTTATGCCGCCCCGTAGCCTCAACAAGCGTTCTTGGAAGGATTTGAAATACAACAGATGCGAGCACCTTTCCGCTAGCTTGGTGCTTTCTATTGAACTAGTGATCGAAGAGGGGAAAACGTTACAGTAAAAAATGCGTTAGAACTCCCTGGCAAATAAACTCGCTTTCGCAGGTTTCAGCATCGCACAACTCCATTGACCAGACGCATCGTCAGGGCTTGTTTTTTGCGAACGAGTGAACCGGTGCCGGACTTAACAGTTCGCTTTTTGACCCATACCGCCGAGGGGTCTCTTAGATCTTTTGGAGGCTCCGCCCGCTAGATATTCGACTACAACAAAGTGATCCGGAAGGTCTAGTAAATAGAAGCCGGTCTCCGATTGACCGATCCCGACTTTGTCGTACAAATCAACTTCGATGAGTGCTTTGGATGAATCGCCTTTCTGCGATCAAGACAATATACTTCAGTGGCAAAAGGTTGGCGCACAGCCGTGCCTATCTGTTCACAATCCGGAAGCGGAATGTCGGCAAAACGCAACCGTAACTATCCGGTAATAACCAATGAGCAGAACAAGGTATGGATTGTCCGAAGTATGCGAGGCGTTTGAATTATTGCAGCCGAACGTGGCCAACTCAGTGCTTTTCAAATTGACTGTACGCCTCTTGGATTCGTCTCTTTTCATGCCCACGACGATCTCTATTTGGACACAGGCTTGATAGCAGAACCTTTGTCATGACGGTTGCTGAAGTCGACACACCATTCAGAAACATCCTTGATGTGGACTCGGCCAGTGCTGCGTCCGACAAGATCTGCAACCCCGCCGCTAGTGCAGCGCCATTGGAACAGTGGCCCCATCTAATGTCCGCCGATCGCTCTCGTTTGCGATGGATCTGGGATTAGAGTTTGAGATAGGTTGATGAACCTTATTGTCAGTGCGCGAGACTCTATCACGAGGGCATGGGAAACACTATCACCTTTCGAGAGCCTGTAAACCCCGACCGGAACTAGGCGCTACGGTTCGTCGATCTGGTTATCAGGCCGGCGATAGGAAGCATTTCCGGGTGCGTCAGCCAGTCGTTCAATTCTTCCGTTGTCCAACCAAGTTCCTGCACCAGCCAAGCGGCCAGACGCCAGTAGCGAACCCTGTCCCTGTCAAACTTGCCAAAGTTCTGAACATATAGTCCATGCATCCGGACTTCATTGCGGAGGGGATTCTCTTGGTTACGAGCGTCACCAAAGTAGGCCAGGAACTGGTTAGAGCTATGATGAATGAATTTCCCGCCCGGCAAGCGCCTGCACAACCTTTCATACTCCGCTGTCTGAAGAATCAGGAGGTGCCATAGATCATCGATCTCCCGAGTAACTGGAATATCACCTGCACACTCCGGAGAAAGGTAAAGAAATCGAAGAGTTTCTTCGATACGAGCGAGGAGCTCCTCCCGAGACACTTCAGGCAGCTTTGCTCCCAAATAGTGCTCTATCCCGGGCTCAAGCAACTCCTTCCGTAGTTCCGAACCAGATATCGTCATGACTCGCCACTCAGAGCGACCGGGAATCCGCTGCAGAATTCGGCCTATACTTTACAGCGGGCTGGTCTGTACAGGACCAATCAACCGTGTTCTAGCGTTTGGGCAGCACGTTCCACCATCAGGCTTGCAACAACCGTCACGTGCCGCGACCGCGATCACGCCGCGCTGAATCAGGTGCTGTAACGAGTCCTCATGTACCACCATCACGCGCTTCGACAACTGCTCCATCAGCGCTTCGACGCGGCGTGCAGAAATAGCATCAATTCGAAACTCTGTTAGTGACTTTTCGTCCATGTTATCTACTCCTTGTCCTGAAATGTCCATCTTGTTACGAGAGGAGGCAATTGTGCACTAATTCACCAAGAAAAACAAGCTATCTTCCCCTTTTTTCGCCAATACATAGAACCAAGGCGGGGTGGTGCTCGGCTCCCGACAGAGCGCTCCGTTGCGTCAGTACGCAGCTGCGAACCAGGAGTTGGCTCTTGGTTTTTCCCATGACGCGATCGCTGCAGGCCGGGCGACCCGGACTCCGCAAATTTTCTAAAATCGATCCATATTTTATTTTTCGTGAAACGAATTGCACTCCTGTGTCACTATCGAGTGTTAGCCATCCTTTCTTCGCAATCATGAGTGCTTCCTTTTTGCGACTTGCATCATCAGAGGCACGGAAGTCACGGGAATTGTTTTAACCGTATAGGACAGTTCAGACGATGCCCCCACGTATCACGCTCTGGCGAGAGCGCAAGGTGATGCGCGTCAATCGTCTAATGTCGGCGAGGATGGGTCATGACGAAATTAACCATAACTGCTTGCATGCTTTGCCTAACGACTTTGATTACTGCGCAGACTTCGCAGAGGGGCGATAGGGCCTCGCGGAGCGGCGCGAAAGCAGCCGGGGAAATTCGCACGGGAGAACGCATTCTGCCCGGATCTGCAACTAGAGTCAAGCAGCCGTTTGGTTACGCGGTGGCCGACGAGTCTACGAGCGAGAATTTTCTAGAGTTCTACGAGAAAAACTACATCCGACCCAGGGCTTATCCTGACAGCCAGATCAATCCGCATATCCGGACCCGTGCCTACGAGCAACTCCAGTTGCAGCGCCAAAAATTGAAGCTGCGGCACGTTGGGCCCGGTTGGTTCAATGGCCCAGAAAGACATCCAGAAGGGCCGACACCCGGGCAAACCGGACCCGGAGGCTGCGCATGGTCCTCTTTGGGACCTACAAATATCAACGGAAGAGTGACGGCAATTGCTGCAGATCCGACAAATTCTCAACGTCTATTTGAGACTTCGGTCGGAGGCATTTGGAGATCGATTGATGGCGGCCGCCGTTGGCAGCGCGTATCCGACGACTTTCTTTCGACAGTCTTTGCTTCCATCGTGGTGAACCCGGCGAACGCTGCTGAAATATTTGCGGGCGCGGGTGACCCCGACTATGCCTCCCCTCCTTCCGCAGTGTCTGGGGTATGGAGATCGGGCACAAATGGTGATCCCAGTTCATGGACCAAGGTCAGCGGAACGACCCTTGACGCAGCAGTTGTTTATCGGTTGTACGTGGATCCAAATTCGCCGAACAACCTTTATGTCGCTGCCAGTACCGGCGTTTTTTTAGGAACTCGCTCGGGGGCAAACTTCAGTTTCTCACGAATCGGTGGCTTCGATGCCTGGGCTAATGATCTCGTCATCGATTTCTCAGCGACTCCCCCGCTCCTCTATGCCGGCGTGCGTTCTCCATCAGCAACGTTCAGTCGAGGAGTCTGGAAGTACGACGGGACTTCCTGGCAGAAGCGAGATTCGGGAATCCCTACGACATCGAGCCGTACGATTGCTCTTGCGATAGCCCCAAGCAAGACGAAGATCTTGTATGCAAAGGTCGAAGACGGAAGCAACGGCAGGCTGCAAGGTGTTTACAAGACCGTAACGGCGGGAGAGCCTCCCAGTGGCGGAGGAAATGCTTGGTCTGCACTTTCGAGCGCAAGCGTCATGGATGACTCGCTGTTTTCGGCAACCAACGGTTATTCCTGGTACAACAGTGTGCTCGCTGTCGACCCAAACGATTCCAACATCGTCTATGGCGGCGGGATGAACATCTATCGAACACTGGATGGAGGAACTTCCTGGACAAATGTCTCCGGAGGTGCGGACGCGACGTATCCACAGTACGTCCATGCCGACCACCATGCGGTAGCTTTTGATGTTTCAAATTCAAAGATTGTCTATGTCGGTGACGATGGCGGCAGCTTCCGAAGCTCGGATACTTCCATGCCAGTCTGGCACTGGCAAGATATCTCCCACGGCATGGTCATGACCGAGTTCTACCACACGACCTCGCAGCAGACAGCCGCGAGCTTGATGGCTGGAGGCTCGCAGGATAACGGAACGGAGATCACGTTCGGAAATCGTACATGGTACCAGCCAGGCGGGTGCGATGGATCCGATGTAGCAGTCGACGCGAATAACGGCGACACGCTGTACGCGAACTGCAATGGAGGCTTGTATGAGCTCGCGAATCCTGTTCCTGGAACTCCCGGTGGCGGCAGTGCGATCACATGGACGCTCCCAACAAGCACAACGGCTTCCTCTCCAGTCGTCACCGATTCAGGAATCGCGCGTGCTGGGCTGATGGCGGGGGTGTTCACTAGCGGTACTACCAAGAGCCAGGTCTTACTCAAGACCACGGACGGGGTCAACTGGACTGCCGCGAGCTCCAGATTACCGGCGGGTCAGAGCATCACATTTATTGCAATCGCACCTTCCTCAAGCTTTCAGACTTATTACATTGGTGTCGCCGGCGCGGGGACGACGACCATCTGGAGCACTTCAAACGGTGGAACCAACTGGATCACCGGCGCCCAGGGTCTCGGCAATCTGTATCCGACGAGCGCAGCGGTGGACTACACCAACCCGGCTCGCGCGTTAGCGACTTTCGGAAATACGGGTGCCGTCTATCTGACGACCGATACCGGCGCACACTGGACTCCGATCACCGGCTCCGGAGCGAACGCGCTCCCAAATGTATGGAGCACGGGAGTCGTGATTGATCCTTCGGACCCCAATACGGTCTACGTAAGCACGGGAGTTGGAGTTTTCCGCGGCGTTATCACCGCCGGAGCGCCGGCGACGGCATCATGGACGCCGTTCGATGAAGGCCTAGCCGATGGGCTGGATATCAATAACATATGGCTCAATCGAGCAAACAGCCTCTTGATGCTTGGAACCATGGGCCATGGAGCTTATTGGCGGAGTGTGAAGAATGGTGGGAGCTGCAGCGCATCGATGTTGCTGGTGCGGGACAACGTCTTCGATACCGGTGATACTCCCTCACCGAATGGAGTGCCGGATGCCGAACATCCCATAGCCGATACTGCCCATCCAGGCTTCTACAAACCCAATGACACTCCGGCAGGAGAGCTATTCTGGTGGATGTCAGCCGATGTTCGCATTGATGTACCTGCTGCTGATCCGCCCGCTAACACCATTGCTAGTGCGGACTCGGTTGAAGTGACAAGTTGCCCGATTGAGGTCAGTCCTTGTCCACCGGGTACGATCTTGGATTCCAATCCTCGTCGCGGACAATCAGCAAAAGTTTACGTGCAAGTTTCGAACCGAGGCATCCAGCCCGCGTCGAATACGCGCGTGATTGCTTTGTGGGCAGACGCAACAACGGGTTTGCCGCTATTGCCCAATGACTTCTGGACAACAACATTCCCTGCAAACAGTTCAACATGTGGCTCACTGAGCAGCACCAGTGTTTGGCATCTTGCGAATCCGGCGCAACCGTGTCGTACAATTCCGGTGATCAATCCGGAATACCCGGAAACCGCGGGATTTGATTGGACGGTTCCGGTCGGCGCTGCCGATCACAGTTGTATGCTGATCATCACTGAATCGGCTGATGATCCTCTGGACCCCAGTATCCGCTCCTCGAACGAGTTGCGACCCTGGGTGCTGGTGCCGAATAATCGGCAAATCACTCTTCGCAACTTGCACGTCATTTCGAGTTCCAGCCCGATGATGAGAATCCGAGCTCTGCAAAAAATCAGAATTCCAAATCCACTGCCTGAGCGTATTTCTATCGACCTACTGATTTCCAATCCAAGTTCATCCCGCGGCACTGCGGTTCAGCTACTACTTCCGGAAAGCCCTGCTCTCACATTGGAAAGCATGCAAGAGGCGCCCAAGCTTAGGCCTGCAGACATTGCGGAAGCGAGCCGAGAAAAAGTACCCCGAGCCCATATCCTCCAAGTTCTGGGGCAGCAGGCCATTGCTCGCGGGTTGCAGGTGGATCCGGGAAAAACGATCGAGGCTGGACTACTACTAGACTCCGGGCCCAAAGTAGTCGCCGGAACGGCCACCAGGGTTACGATCGTTGCCCGATACGGCAAGACTGTTTTGGGTGGCAGTACCTACATCTTGCGGATACCAGCGCAAACTCGTTTTCACCGTCCGGCAAAAGACCAAGCGGGCGCCTCAAACGCCAGATATGAAACTCATAGGAACAGCCGATGATAAAAGGGCGTCCGAAGATCACGCACATTTCTTCCTTGTGAAAGAAAACAAACAGGATTCTGAAGGCCATGGCTTCCCATCAAGAGGGCCGCTCACGTCGAGCAATTTCTCGTTGCAGACCAACATGTTAAAGTGAGCACTGACCTAACGAAGGCGTCGTTCGAATCCAATCGTACCTACCCATTGATATATAAATCAATAGTTTAGGATCAACATTGACGCTGAGTCTTCCCGGCGCGTTCTGAAGAGCTCCGAGCACATTGCATAGCAGCCCTCATCTTTTGGCCAAAGCATCTGGTGTCGATTGGGACCAGTCAAGACATTTTCCTCTCGATCCGATGAAACGCCTCCCGATGGCAAATCACTAATTAATGAAAGCGGCATTCCAACCTCAGGGCGGCGGCAACAGCTTGCTTAAGACTGGCTGAGTAGAGTAGCTGCTATTCGACCGCCCAAAAGCAAGAGTCCCTCGTCCGTATCGGGACTGCAAATACACGTCACGGCCTTTGTCAGCTTGAGCACTCGAGTCAGACTCAGCACAATTCGCGTAGGTGAGGAAGACCTTGGATCATCGGGTGGACTTCTTAATCGACCATTCGAGGCGCGATCTACGCGGAGGGTTTTCTCCTGACATAATCGCGAGAATAGTGAACCTTTCTCCATCTCATGTTTCCCACCTCTTCAGAAAGGAGGCGCGGACATCCCCAAGCATTTCATCAAGGAAGCGCGAATGCAACATGCAAGACTCCTCTTCGAAACGACCCGATCTCAGTGTTAAGCAGACTATGGTAGATTCTGGTCTCAACGATCTGAGCCACGTTGTACGCGATTTCAAACAATTCTTCGGCAAGAGCCCGGGACGATATCGCATCGATTACAAACAAGACACTCCATGTGAGGTGATCGTTCCCGCCAATGAATGGAAGAAACGGCCAATTACTTTTCATTGCATCTCTGACTTACCCGATGCATACTAGGCGACGACCTTCGTATGTATCGTTAGGCTAGGTTCTGACGGCGGCGGGTCAGACTTTCGTTAAGCCCGTGCACCACCCCATCCGGCGAGACCGCTGCTCGCAGATTCAAGCATTGGACGTGACATCATGCCAGATCCTCGCAACACCACTGCCACCAAAAGGCTTCCCCTGACCGGAGCCTCTGCGGGAAGCATTCTTACTCCTTTACGCGTTGGAATGCCAGCCTTGGATTCGATTCATTCCACGATGACGCTTTCAAGAAAGGCAGGCGCTCCAAAGTATCGGATCATGAGAACGACCGAGACGGATGCCTACGAACAAACCCCCGCCGCGGTCAAGCTAGCAAAACTACTCAGAGCTCAAAAGCCTCCCCTGAACAGAGTGCGAGCGGCGGTGAAGGCGAAACCTCCAAAGGGAGACAACTATGGCGGCAGCGACAGGAAGTTGGCCAAGCTGTCAAAAGCCCAGGGAAGCACCGAAAAGTTCGGAGACCTCAAGGATTTGATTGCTTCATTTGCTGCGGAAAGCAAGATGATCAAGCATAAGCCTCCGATCACAACCGCGTCGACATCGGGCCGAGTCAAAGAGGAAGACCGAAACGTACGAGTTACTGCATTTCTTTACGCGGCTAGCCGCGAAACCGATAACGATTTCCATCTCATCGTTGGGCGAGACCCCGCTCTTTCGCCCGAGATGTACATGACGATGGAAGTTTCAGGATTGCCTCCCATGGAGAACACCGAATTCGATTTCGCGGATCTCAATTCTGTGCGGAATGTGTTTAAGAAATTCTTTGGCACCAAAATACCTGGTTTTACTTACGACTTTTACGATCCGCCGATTCCGATCGAAATTGAAGGATCGACTTTCTTTGATCTAACGCACGCGAATGGTGCGCGGCCCGGGCCCCAGAGCTTGAAGAGCCGCATCCCCACAATATGGGAGATTCACCCGCTGACATCGATCACGTTGGGGTAGAGCGAGAGATATGGCCGAGGGGAGCGCTGGTTATGCCGAAATCAATCACGACGAAGGGACGTACGTCTGTGACCAAACCGACTCTGGACTCATATGATCCAGCTCGAAGAGGTATGCCGGCAAAGAAAAGCATTTGCGGCGTGGTGGATCATGTTTCCCCGCAAAGCGTTCACTACACAATCCTAAAAACTGATGAAACTGACGAGTACGATTCCATCGCGAAGCCGAAAAAGAAGCGTCGCACCAAGAAGTAGGAATGTGCGGTAAATCTCGGCTTTCTGCTCAAAAGGGAGACCGCCATGTGGAGAATTGTAACTGCTCTGTTGTTCCTCTACATCCCACTCGGAGTTGCACAGACGAGAGTCGACGGCAGAATTACAGATAACAACGGTAGACCGATAGGAGGGGCGATCATTACTCTGCAGCGCGGAGAAGGCAACAGTTCGCTCAGGACGACGAGCGATTCGCAGGGCAGATTCGAGTTTTCGCCCGCCGAAGCGGGCAACAATAAGCTCAGAATCGACAGCGATGGCTACTACCCCTCGAGCTATGACTTTGTTTTGCGCCCGCGACAATCCTTCACCACGACGATCGAATTGATTCACTCCCAATCTTTACAGCAGGTGGTTGAAGTCAAGAGCAACCACTTGACGGTAGATCCGAGTAAGACGGGCAGTTCCTATACATTTACTCGGTCGGACCTTGACGATCTTTCCCAGCCTCTCACAGACACGACAAATTCATTGGCTATGAATCTAATGCCGGGTGCTAGTGACAGCCACGACAATTTCCTTGCTGTTCGAGGCACGGAATTTTCATTACATGAATTCATAAACGGCGTCTCATTCCTGGAAAACACGCAGCCACAATTTAGCCCAGGGATGAGCCCACAAATTTTTGAAACAGTCGATTTGGTGACTGGAGGCTTTACTTCAGAATACGGGAACCGCTTCGGAGGCGTTCTAGATATCACCACGCGGTCAGGCGCCGACCTCGACGGACACGGCGATGTCGATTTCCGTGGCGCGACATTGGACAATTATGATTTGAACGCCGACTTTGGAGGGCAACAGAGGCAGATTGGCTACTACCTGTTTGTTGATGGGTTCACTTCTGGGCGCTATCTTGAGCCTCCAGAACCGAAAGAGCTCTATGATTTTGGCAAGGGTCTGCGAGTTACAGTTCAACTCGATTGGCGCGCTGGAAGTCGGGATGCAATCAAGTTGCTGCTTTTCGGAGGTGGTACTCATATTCAGCAGCCCAATCTCTCCGAGGATCAAGAGGTTGGCCGTAATGCTCAGCGCCATCTTCTCCAGCAAACCGTGATTATGAGCTGGATTCACACCATTTCTCCCGAAACGGTTCTTTCCACATCCGTGTATGAACGATCGGGTTCGGATCGGGTCCTGCCAACTGCGGACCCAGTCACCCCTCTCTCCATTGCATCTCGTTCACCATTCACTCTTGGCTTCAAGAGCGATCTTTCCCACGATTGGCACAGGCAATTCTTGAGATCTGGTATCGATCTTGTGCGTCTGCGGGAATCCGAGAACTTCTTTTTCGACGGACGGGGTGATCCTGATGAGTATCCAGCCTTTGCGGGAAGAGTACTCGGAGGCCAGGTGAGTGGGTATGCCCAGGATCACTTTCCGCTAACCACCACTCTAACCGTCGACTTGGGATTGCGCTATGACCACTTCGACTTAATTGACCTGAGCACTCAGTTGAGCCCGCGGCTAGGGGTGGCCAAGCAATTCGCCAGAACCAAATCTGTGATTCACGCTGCCTACAACCGGTTATTCTCTCCTCCGCCGATTGAGTTCTCGCTTCTCGCGAGCTTTATAGGCAACAATGCAGCTGATCCCGGGCAGCGAGTTGGGAATGTTCGCGCCTATAGACAAGACTATTTTGAGTTGGGCTGGGCGCAGGAACTCCCAGACCGCGCGAGCTTGGAAGTGAACTCATATTTTCATCAAGGGCGAAATCCATTTGAAAACCATGAAATCAGTATTTCCCGCATCTTCGTGCCGATCAACTTCGATAAGGCCCGCTCTCAAGGAATAGAAGCTGTATTGAATGTTCCACAACAGCGAGGGCTCGGACTAGGTGGTCGACTTCAGTATGCTCTTGCGCGAACCTGCTTCTTCGGACCGATTGCCGGGGGCTTCGCCGGCGACGAGCCACTCGGGCCAGGAACAAAAATCATACCGGCATTCGACCAGACACACGCGGGCACAGCTCAGATGTTCCGCAGCTGGCCTTGGAGAAACATTTGGGCTGGCGGGGCCATGCGTTACGGCAGTGGATCCATCGTGGAGAACGGGCCGAGACTACCGCAGCACTTCACTTTCGATCTGGCTAATCGATTCACTCTCTGGAGCGCCGAGTCGCGTCGTCTCGAAGTGGAATCCGATATCACCAACGTTTCCAACAGCGTCTACAAAATTGCTAAGGAAAGTGAGGAGATCCCAATTCAGTACTCTCCTGCGCGAACTTTAGGTGGTAGCCTGCTGCTTCATTTTTAGAACGATCTCAATGCTCAAGCAGGACAGGTTATTTTTTCGATACGCTATGGAGTGTATTTGAAGAAGAAGGGATCGATCGAGATAGGTACAGCCGAGGAATTAGAGAGATTGGTCAGAGACTTTGAGCTGAAATCATGGTTCCGCTGAAAGATAACGCCGTTAGGAAAATGCGACACGTCCGGTTCGTTGCTGGCAGAGAAAATGCCGTAGAAGTCGTGGCCTTGTGAGGTCATATAGGCATAGTCCCCAAGATAAGGATCAAATTGCTTTAATGGGCTGTTAGCCGGATGGTTAGAAAGAGTCAAGTCACTCCATGTTGATGTTGACCCTTTAGCTGCCATCTGGAAATGAGTCTCCCAATGAGCCCTTTTCCCCGATCCTGTTAGCTTTTGGTATAACAGTCCGACGTCCCCTTTCGCATTAACTGATAAGGCAACATTGATACCGAAGGGTATGGTAAGAATGTCTTTCGACCAGCTCTTTCCGGAATCAGTGGATTCCAAGACGTGAAGCGTGTATTTCGTACCAGATAGGGCAGAATACGCGAGGTAGACAACTTCGCTATTGTTAGGGTCGACTGCGATCGAGAGATCGCCACCCAATCGTTGTTGCCCTTCTTGCGTTTTCCCTTGGGATCGAAATGGAAACCGTACTCCCTGCGCTACAAGCCGCCCTGGCAGGCTATCTTTTGGGTCCTTTAAATTCATGAAAGGGTTGGGGCCTGCCGCACCAGAGTCATCGCGTACCACTACCACATCGGCAGTTACTATCAGCGTGTTGCCTTCAAAACTCCCGGTCTGTTTTCGCCAGCCATAATAGACTACATACACCACTCCACTCGCGTGGCAAGCAGCCCGTACTTGTGGTCCGTTCTGGGACGCACTACTGCGCCACTCGACACCAGCATTCTTGAAGACAGCTGTTGCGGCGGCGGCATCAAGAGAATAGTCGACATTGGATGTCTTACCCGGACGCAAATCGAAATCATTATCCCCTATCAATAGGACTTCTGATTTCTTACCGTTGGGCATCGATTGAGCAAAGGGCTGGTCGACTCCGGTCCTATCGGTCAAGACATCCATCGGAGTTGCGGATGTTGCATCCTTGGATCGAAGAATCCGAAGTGTCGTTCCCGATCCCGTTGGCATCTTTAGAATGCCGGCATACAGCGCGCTGGACCTTGGGCCGAACGTCACGGTGATGTCCCCCGTGACCTCCCCATCGGCGGGGACTATCGGGTTCAGGGTCCAACTCTTTCCACCATCGACCGAAACGTATACCGGAGCCACCGTTCCGCCCATTGGGTTTGGAGTGAAAGCTGTACCGACAATCTGAAGTGGGTTGTTTGGATCGACCGCCAGCATCGGCTCACTGTCTTGCTCAGACTCACCACTGAGAGAATTAGGAACCATATTGATCAAGAAAAGTGTCCCGGCCATTTCAAATCACCTCCCAATCAGCTCCGCTTCTTGTAACTCTTAGTGGCTTTTTTCGCTGCCTTGCGCATGTGCGATCTTCCGATGGGCGCTCGTGCCGCTCGCACCTTCAAAACGCCGGGCTGTTGCTGCGAGGCACCGAGTAGGTCATTCGGCAGCATTGCTTGCAATGCCGGGACTGCACTCGGGGGAAGGTAATCGTTTGGATCCAGAGCAACATAAGCATCTAGGGGAGGAGGAGTAATCCCCCTGACGCTGCGTGCAGCGATCGCAGGAGCGGGGGCAGGTGTGTGGAGAATGAAAACTCCTGTTTGTCCCTTCGTGAACTTCGGAGCTTTCCGCCACATCACATCCGTGCTCGAAGGAAAACTCACGGTTACTTCTTTCTTTTTCGGCCCCTTATGTACTTGAGACACCTGGATGACCGCCTGACGCCAGAAAGGTTCATGCTCACTGACGCGTGTTGGCGCGTCCGGCGAAAGCCCACGCGTAAGCACTTTCGCCGACCGTTCATTGGCCCGCACCTGCGAAACCCTTCCGGATACCACAAGGGCAGCATCATCCACGTGCTTTCGGAGCCTTTGGACGACCGGGACGGTACCTATCAGGGCAGCGGAGCGAGCAACACTCTCGAGGGGCTCGTGTCCGCGAGATTGAAGGGCCAGATTTTCCGCGAAGAGGAGCCCATCAGCCGAGAAAATAGCTTTCATGCCCACTTTAAGGGTCTCCCCTTCCGCCACTCTTAGAGTAATTTCCTTTCCTGCTAAGCCAGCGAGGCTTCGAGGCGCTTGGCGGACATGGTCAACCGTTACTAACGCGGTAGAGCGGTCAGCAGGCAAGCTTTTCACGTTTGAAGTGCCAGCGGCTTTCACAGTACCTTCAAAGACAAACGGCGCATCCGCCATAGGAGTGACCATGCGAGCCTCCTCGTTCTGTGTTGCTCAGGCGGGAAAAGGGGCCTATCGCGGGAGCAACTTCGAATTGATCGAACGTCTTTGCGACGGGAAAAATCGTACCATCACCAGTTTACTTCTGTAGATTGATGATAGAGCTACATTCGCCGAAGAACAGTTCAGCGCCTTCTTCTCGAGAAGGATCTACAATGTTTTCTGAAAATTACAGCAGCCAACGGCACCGCGGCGAGTGCGAGCAAGAAGATTGCTTCTGAAAACCCGCTACCATGATCGGGTGAAATACAAAACAGACGCTCGATAAAATCCATTGTGATTGGGCCTCATTTCTCCTCGCTTGGCAATCACCATCACAGGGCGCAGAATGAACTCGACCGAACGAGGCTCGGTTACGAAGGAACTTTACTGCAGGCAAGGAGAACTCAGTCAACAAACTTGAGTGCCAACAGCCTCTCGCTAAATTCCTCCAGAGTCAAGTAAAAAGTGTGAGTTCACTAACTTATGCGCCAGGCTTAGTGGAGGATTGGATATCTTAGCCGTTGCCAGCGGCATTCTGCACCTGATCAGCACTGGAGAGATGCAATCAGCGGTAGGTTCCTAGTGACGGAGAAGGAATCTTCAGCACGGCAGTTTGCGCTGCCATACGTTCCTCTGTGATCGTTTGCAAGCAGGAAGCCAGAGTCACCCCCGGCCACTCGCGTGGCGGAGCACGGCTGCTGACGGCTCCGGGATTCGGCTGTCTCCGAAATGAAGGTCTTCAACGCGAACGATGGGCAAGGATTGGCAATCGCCCACACAATTGGAATTCAGACAGGGCTTCATCACGTGCCGACACTCTCCGGCCGCGTCCAGGCGCGTCGAAGAATTGAAGGTCACATATGTGTATCTCGGACAGGCAAGAAGACGGAAGTATTCGAGGAATGCATGCAAAAGTCCGGCGTGGTGCAATCTTGACTTTGTTCGAAGGAATTCGTTGAAGGACTTCGTTTTCATGTTCGGTCCTTGGAATTGGAGCAACACCTGACAAACCGCTACAACCAGCGACTGTCAGACTTCCTGTGCGCGGAGAAGCGAGCCAAGCTCAGTACTTTAGCGTGGAACACTCGCACGTAGATCGCGAACTGTACTCGAAATTGAACCCGATGAATCCTCAATCTTCAACCGGCCACAACAATCCCCCGCAGAAAGCCACAAGGTTCACTTGGGGAGTGATATGGTCCGACACCGGACGTAAGCCTAGAAATCGACAGTTTCCGAGTTGCCGGTGACACACTGACAATCTCAGTCGTGGTCCGTCTAGCACCCCGGTTTGGGATGAATCCTCTGATTGCTTAATCGATTTTTCTTGACCCTCGCAGGTTCTGAACGATACCTTTCCGCAATCGGGTTAAAACAAACCCAGGCACATTGTGTGGGCCTGATTCCTGGGGGAGGGTTGGGTCCTCGTGTGTGAGTAAGCAGGACGTCCCTCGATCACTGAAATGCAGATAAAGCGCCTCAATCCGCCGTCATACGATTTGCTTGTCGTCCTCCGTGCCACTCTCTCCAAATTTGAAGCACGACGCAGACGCGCATCTCCGAAACAGGAGATATTGAGACACGCTCTTGAGATGCGGATTCGGTCAATCGAAGAGATTCTTGGCATCACTTCCCCCGGCGAGAGCGAAAAGAAGCCAGTTTCATCCGCCAGCCCTGACAGATTACCAAGTCACCAACGTGCTGGCTGAGCGTTGTAACGTCAGACGCCTCCCCTAATCATTACCATTTACATACCACGTCCCGGAGTGCGGAATTTGCAGGCGTACAGGAGACTGTTTCGCGAGCCCGCCGTAATATCGATGCTGACTGCCGCTCTTATAGTTGCTGCAGTTCGAACCATCCATCAGCCGCGCATTTGTTGTGCTACCTGACAATGTGACTTCAACCATCTCGCAGCCTCTGCGATGGCCAAGGTCATGTTAATCGAACTGCATTTTGACTGAATGCTGACGCCAACCTGAATCGAGTCTCTGACTGAATGACAATGCCACTCTGTCACGGGTCTTCGCCACGCCCCTGGTGAAAGACCAGGGGCTCATTGCCGTTTCCTCGGCAGGAAATCCATTGGATCTCTTGGGTTGCGCAGGTCCGACTCCCCTTTTGATCCGAGCCTGTAGTCGCACGATTTTTTAGATTTCTCCTACACCTACAGCTTTGAAATCCACACTTTGGAGCACATAGCGCGAAAGTCCCCTGATAAACGGCACCGCTTTTGTGGTGGGGACGAAAAGGCAATCCAACCGGCGATTCGTCGAACCAGTTTATCAGTAGTCACAACCGATTGGGGGGCGACTTTGGTCTCGTCATCGACATCCTCGGACATGACGCCAAGAGCTAATTGTTCTGTAGTCGATGTTGAAGCGGGGAGAGCACCCAGCAACAATAAACTTCCCCATCGTTCAACAAGCGGGCTGCAAATTATTCAATCAGAATTTGTTATTGGCCAACTTCGGCGCGCGGCCCCAGAGGCTCTTGTTTGCCAGTACGGGCACCAAGGACCCAAAGGCTTCGGACGTTCTTTATATTGGAGCTCTTGCTGCGCCAAACACGATCGACACGATTCCCGAGAAAACCCTCCTGGCTTTCGCCGACCACGGCAGGCTGACCGGAACTCTTCCTCGCGATGGTGGAGACTGCGAGACGGTTCTAGACGGCTTTAGAATTGCCGGGATTGATCTCGACAAACTGGCAGCCGATCTCCAATCGCAAGGCGCCAAGTCCTTCGACGAATCGTGGAAGAAGCTGCTCGAGGCCATAGAGGCCAAAGGCAAAGTCTTACACGGCGCTAACTAGAAGCGGTTCAGATACGGGTGGACGGCCTGTGAGAAGCATCGAAGCACACAGATAGAATGACATGGGCGGTGAGGTGGAATATGACCGACCTTGAAAAGCCTGACTTGAAAAGTGGAGTTTCTCTTGACAGCATCCCAGACGGCGGAAAGCTGTTGGGAGTGGTGGATGATGACGAGGTGTTACTGGTCCGACGCGGAACGCATCTCTTCGCAGTGGGTGCGTACTGTACGCACTATCACGGACCGCTCGCAGAGGGGCTAGTAGTCAATAACGAAGTGCGATGTCCCTGGCATCACGCATGTTTTAGCCTGAGCACAGGCGAGGCGTTGCGGGCTCCAGCACTCGATCCAATTCAATGCTGGCGCGTTGAGCAAGTCGGAGAGAAGGTTTTCGTAACGGAAAAAGCCGCACCTGCGACTCACCGGCAGCTGTCGACGACGATGCAACCATCGTCAATCCTCATGATCGGAGGAGGTGCTGCAGGGCTCGCGGCTGCGGACATGCTTCGTCGCGAAGGATACAGCGGTCCATTGACGATGATCAGCGCCGACAGCGCTCCCCCTTGCGACCGTCCCAATCTTTCGAAGGACTTTCTGGCAGGAACCGCGCCCGAAGAGTGGATTCCCCTGCGACTACCAGAGTGGTATTCGGAACGGACTATCGACCTGATCCTGAATTCGCGCGCTACGGCACTAGACACCAAGCAAAAGAAGGTCACCACCGAGGATGGCAAGACATACGAATATGGAGCACTGTTACTTGCCACTGGAGCAGATCCGGTAGAACTCTCGCTGGAAGGCGCCGCCCCTTCGCAGATCTTATATCTGCGGTCATTCGCGGATAGTAAGGCGATTGTGGCGAAAACGAAGTCCGCTAAGCAAGTAGTTGTGGTCGGCGCCAGCTTCATTGGTCTGGAGGTGGCAGCCTCGCTGCGCGCGAGAGGCATCGTCGTGCATGTCGTTGCGCCGGACCGTGTGCCAATGGCGAAAATACTCGGATCCGAAGTCGGCACGTTTGTTCGTGGCCTTCACGAGTCG
>Ga0157374_10001152_pt1 | contig 22511 bp, 16 predicted proteins | sample M25metaG_FD_115308 | JGI IMG/M metagenome (GOLD analysis project Ga0157374, IMG submission 115308) | Miscanthus rhizosphere microbial communities from Kellogg Biological Station, Michigan, USA - M2-5 metaG | ecosystem: Host-associated > Plants > Roots > Rhizosphere > Soil | place: USA: Michigan... | reverse complement strand
TGCTCAATTCTAAACAGCATCCCGAAGCATTTGGTCTTTCAAACTACGAGCAATTAAAGGAGCTTTACAATAAAACAAGTGAAACAATCTTTTGGACAAATGCATCTGGCCAACAAAACCGAACGACACTCATTCAATTTTTAAACAGGTCTGAAGATTTAGGCTTAAATCAAAGAGATTATCAGTATGACTACATAAGATCATTTTCTGAGCCGACTTTTTCTTTGAAAAGTATAAACGACTCCATTGAGGCGGAACTAAGGTTCAGTGACGCAGCCATTCATTTTTTTTCTGACCTGGTTTATGGAAACATTTCACCGGTCTTCGGGTATGATGGCCTGAATTACATCGCCCGGGGGTATGATATACCGGCGCTCATTTCAAAATATGCCATTCTCAATCAATTGAAATTTCTTTTTGATCAGTTGGTTGATCTTTTTCCCCAGGTCGCAACGTTAAGAAAGAAAATAGAAAGACTAAATCAAATAACCAAAGATAGTACTATTGATGAAGAGAAAATTTCTTCCTTGCAGGTTAGCCATTTAAATAAACCTCTGCTAACAAAATTATATTTATTGGGCGTCTCAGACTCCCCGACCAACGGGGCTGACGCATTGATCAAAAAAGACCTGATGGAAGCACAACGCCAGCTTAATGTACTGGCCGATGGTGTCCTGCGAGCCCCCACTATGGCTGAATTGAATGTGCCGCTGGAAACAAGGAAGCAACAGTTAAGACTTGCGATCAATTACTACCGTTGGTTATCCTGTCTTTCCCGGGAGCAGGCTGTTGTTGTTGTAAATATTCCGGCTGCTTATTTGAAGGTATATGAACTCGCTACAATTTTGTTAGAAATGAAAATGATTGTGGGAAAACCTTCAACTCCTACTCCCACATTGACAAGCCAGATAAGCGAGGTCATTCTTTATCCATACTGGAATGTTCCACGTAGTATTGCAACCAAAGAGCTACTTCCGGCGATAAAAAGAAATCCCGGGTTTATTGATGCAAACAATTTCCAGCTAATTACCAATACGGGTAAAATTGCAGATCCCTATAAAATAGACTGGCCATCTATTAGTGCTTCCAACTTTCCTTACACTCTCCGGCAATCAACCGGCTGCGACAATGCTCTCGGGTTGATCAAATTAAATTTTTATAACCCCGGTGGTGTTTATTTACACGATACCCCTGATAAAGGTCTTTTTTACTTAAACAAGCGATTTTTCAGCCACGGCTGCATGCGCATGGAAAAACCAATGGAACTGGGCCATCTTGTCCTTAAAAATAACCGTATTGCAATAGATACGCTCGAAGATAAAGGGTGTCTTCGCAACCAGGCGCCAATCACGGTACAAGCGGATGAAAGAATGCCGGTTGTAGTGTGGTACAATCCAGTTGACATCGATACAAGCGGGCGAGTCATTTTTTATGGCGATATCTATAAGAAGTTTCCAGAAAAAAATCTTTTGGCTGTTGGTGATAAATCCAGATAACTAAACCTCGGCCTGCGATGTGTAAAGAATTCATTAAGAAAGATCATTGATCCTAAAGAAAATAATTTTCAAAATGTCTGCAGTTATTATGTACGCGACCAGGATGAAGCCAATAGCCATGATTTGCTGTGAATGAGCAATGGAAAATCCGAGCACATCAGCAAAAGGTGAAAACGGAAGATATACAGTGATGATAAAGGCTATGAGCGCTGTAATAATTAACAATCTGCCCGGCTTGCTTTTGATAAATGGCTTCTTTGTTCTTACAATAAATAAGATAAGCAACTCGGTAATAGCCGATTCCAAAAACCATCCCGTTCGGAATGCAGGTCCGGAAAGCCGGAAATACAAGTACAAAACATAGAAGGTAATAAAATCAAAAACAGAACTGTGAAAACCAAAAATGATCATAAAATTCCTGATCAATTTGAGGTTCCATTTCCCCGGCCGCTTTAACTGTTCTTCATCGACATGATCTGAAGCGATGGTTAAGAAAGGAAGATCAGTGATGAGATTGGTCAAAAGGATCTGCTTGGGAAGCATTGGTAAAAATGGAAGAAACAAGGAGGCCCCCGCAATACTAAACATATTTCCAAATGTGGCACCGGTTGTAATAAAAATATACTTCATTGAATTCACAAAGGATTTTCTCCCCTCGCGAATTCCATCCGCCAAGACCAACAGGTCCTTTTCTAATAAAACAAGATCAGCGGCCTCTTTGGCGATATCGGCCGCATTGTTGGTTGATATTCCAATATCCGCGGCATTGATGGCTGCGACATCATTGATACCATCGCCAACGTAGGCCACCGTCAGGTTGGATTTCTGAAGCGCTTTAATAATCAGCTCTTTTTGATGCGGTTCGATCTCCGCAAAAATCCTTGTCTTCTTCGCCTGTACAATAAGCGCCTCGGGATTAAGATGGTTTATTTCTTCGCCTGTAAGTATAGACGGATCTGCGATACCAATTTTTTGCGCAGCGTGCAGAGCAGCAAAACGATTATCGCCGGTAATGACCTTTACCTCTATGTGCAATTGTCCAAGCTTTAGAATTGACGCCAGGGCATCCTCTTTCAAAGGATCTTCTAATAAGATAAATCCAAGGAAGATCATTTCCTTTTCATCACTCCTGTTTATCTTCTCGGTCTGCATTTGTTTGTAGCTTAGTCCCAATACCCTGTAACCTTCCTGCGAATAAGTAACAAATTTATTTTCAAGATCTTTTCTTGATTCGTCGGTCAGTATTTGTGTTTTCCCGCATTCTATTTCCAATGAGCTGCACACTTCTAATATATTTTTGAACGCGCCTTTGGTGACAAAAAAACGTTGTTCGTTATGCTGAATGGCTACGCTCAACCGTTTCCGGATAAAATCATAGGGCACCTCATTTATTTTCCGATAGTCACTTACGGTAATATTTAGTGAAATGATGGCCTCGTCAATGGGATTAGTGAAGCCATTTTGAAGATAGGCATTCAGAAAGGCATACAGACGTATTTGATCATTGGTCTTTCCATGCACATCAACAATATCTTTTACAACGACATTCCCTTCAGTGATGGTTCCTGTTTTATCGGTGCATAAGACATTTACCTCTCCAAAATTGAAAATGCAGGAAAGTTTTTTGACGATCACTTTTCTCTTCAACATTCTTTTTGCGCCTGCCGACATAGCAAATGTCATGATAGCGGGCAGCAACTCAGGAGCCATACCTACCGCCAGCGCCAATGAAAACAAAACCGAATCAAAAAAAGGCTCTTTGAAATAGAGATTGGACAAAAGGATAATGACGGAAAGGATGACCGTGATCCTTAGCAGAAAAAATCCGAAGCGTTTAATGCCTTTTTCAAAAGCGGTTTCAGGTGTTTGTACTATACTGTGAGCCATTTGCCCGAAAACAGTTTCATTCCCAGTTTGCACGGCAAGAGCAGTCGCCGTTCCGCTGATCACATTCGTGCCTTGCCACAGGCAATTGTATTTTTTACCAATAGACAGTTTATCATCTACATCACCCTCGTATTTTTCTACGGGAAACGATTCGCCTGTCAATGAGCTTTCGTTCACATGCAATTCGTTACTTTCTATGATACGACAATCTGCAGGAATGATATCTCCTGCATTTAATAGTATTATATCCCCCATCACTATTTGGTGAGTGGGTAGTTGCGTCTGCAAACCGTCGCGCAACACGGTGTGCTTCATTTCGATCATGCTTCTTAGTTTTTCCATGGCTCTTCCCGCATTCGATTCTTGCCAGAAGCCAAGTAGCCCGGTGGTAAGAAGTATGAAAAGAATAATGAGGCTATCAGAAGATTGACCAAGAAGGGCAGAGAGAATGACTGCAATCACCAGCAGCAGTATTAAAGGATTGATGAACTGCCTGGTCAGAAGTTTCATCTCTTTTTTAAAACGGCTTTCTGATTTGTAGAATTTGAGCTGTTCCTTCACTCTTTTATTCGCAATGTCTGTCGTCAATCCTCTGCGGGATGACTGGAGGCGGGTTATCAATTCCTCCACAGGGCCTGATGAATAATTATGGTATGTTGTTGTTTCGTTCACTAATGAAGAATCACGCCGGGTGGTAATATTTTGTCCTTTATAAAATTATGAATACGGTAACTACCGGAAATGACTTCTGTCAGTCCAATCATTGATTTGGTTCATTGTCCACGCCTGTCCCATACGATATCTTTGGAAGGATCTAAAACAAATCGTATGCATATAGATATCAACGATAAAACCTCGCTGAGGGAAATACAAGAAGCATTTTCGGCTTTTTATCCGTATTTGAAAATTGAGTTCTTCAGCAGGCGACACCATAAATATGAAGCCTCCGACGAGCTCTTTTTAATAGAACCGAATATCCTTATTGGTGACATAAAAGCGACGCATATTTCAGGCGTATTGGAAATACTTCCCTTATCAAGAGTTTTTGAGGTAGAGAGAGAATTCCAGGAGCGCTTCGGTCTTTCTGTCCAGGTGTTCCGCAAAGAAAAAAATTCATGGGAGCAAACGACCGGAATGGATGACTTTACATTGAAAGAGCTCAACGAGCTGGGAAGAAACTCCTCAGATGAATTCATCGTTGAAGATTACGAAGAGGGTTTTGAAGAAGGCGAGGAGGAGCCGGGCAAGTTGTTTTAAAAATCCTGTCATCAATACCCTTCGCGAGGTTGTTTAGGGGCCCCAAACGCTACAACCGAAGTAATCCTTTGGCGGGGGTTGTATTTGAACTCTCGTAATGATAAGTGCGCCTATAGAATCGTTTCATCTGCCGGGTTTGCAATGTCGGTATTTTGCACTACAAAAAATTTTCACCGATTAAACTCCGGATGGCCAGGTTTCCTTTGTATTATTTGCATTTATTTTTGGCATTGTATATTCCCTTGTTCCTTTAATAGCCGCTTAATTCTCTTAGTGACCTTTGCGCATGTAGTTCTTGATGCTTAGGGATTTGGCGCAAAGGATATTTAGCAAAACCTGACTAAGTAAGGGTGAAGGAAACATGCCGCAAATCCTCTATGCTGATCCATTTCCATTTAGAAGAAAGTCTGACAATAATCAACCTTTTTCGTGACGATAGTCTTTTTTTCCCATGCCACCCTGATGGTAATTTCAATCTGTTAACTATTCGTTCAGCGGTTTATCATAAAAAAAATGATCATGAAAAACTACAATACGCAGGAGGAAATTCTAATTGCAACCAACTCATCATTTTTGCGCCAGGAGCTGTCTGAACATAATCTTTCGGGAAATAGCAAGCAATCCGGAAGCGCCCCTGTCGATAAACTTGAGGAAGCCTGCTGGAATGGACTGTTCAGGAATTGGCTGCCCGGAGTTCGTCAAAACGCTGAGAGCAATAAACTATTTCTATGGAAAATATTTGTGGCAAACGCTTTTTTATGCGGAGAGCTATCAGAAGCTCCGTCTGAAATAAGGGGATTCCAATCATTGAATCCATACTTATTTTTTTCGTCAATAAATAACAATTGACATCTGCCGGGTTTACATCATTGTCAGAACAGCAGCTCCATGAATCTTCCCGTTTCTAAGTTCTTGTAGCGCTTCGTTTGCTTTATACAGGGGAAAAGTTTGTGTTTCTGTTCTTATTGGAATTGCCTGCGCCAATTTTAAAAATTCTTCTCCATCTTTTCTCGTTAGGTTAGCAACGGAACGGATCGCTCGTTCTTCCCACAAAATTCTATAAGGGAAAGAAGGAATATCAGACATATGAATTCCACCACACACAACTATTCCACCTTTATCTAAATCCAGCAATGCCTTCGGTACAAGATCTCCGACAGGAGCAAAAATGATGGCGGCATCTAACTTTTCCGAAGGTGATTGAGAAGAATCGCCGGCCCATGTTGCACCAAGCTGTAAAGCAAACGCCTGGGCATCTTTATCGCCTCCTGTTGTGAAAGCATAAATTTTTTTTCCCTGGTAGATGGCCAATTGAATTAAAATGTGGGCAGCGGCGCCGAAGCCATAAATACCGACGTTAACTACGTGATCGCCGATCATCGAGTAAGAACGATAACCAATTAAGCCGGCACACAGCAATGGACTTCCGGCAGCATTGGCATATTGTTCACCAATGGGAAAACAATAATTTTCATAGGCAACAGTATATTCCGCATAACCACCATTGATGGTGTAACCAGTGAATAAAGCATTCTCACACAAATTTTCTTTTTCATTACGGCAGTATCTGCACCTCCCACATGTATAACCAAGCCATGGAATACCTACAGCATCTCCTTCGTTGAGCTTATTTACTCCCTTTCCTTTTTTGGCAACAACACCTACAATTTCGTGTCCAATGATGAGGGGAAGTTTGGGTTTTGTTAGTTCGCCATCTATTATATGAAGATCCGTGCGGCAAACACCGCAGGCAATTATTTTGATCAATACCTGGTCTTCAGCCGGCGCAGGAATCGGCATGGTTTTCAATACCAAAGGCTGCCGGGGTTGTTCCATTACCATTGCTCGCATCGTTTCCGGTAAACGCATAGTTATCAAAATTAACAATGCAGGCGTTGATTGTCACGAAACTTAATATCTATTTTACTTGATTTTCCTGGCTCAAAAAGTTCCTTATGGTTCTCACGCTCCATTGAGGATTCATTGTTAAAACATTGTGTCCCGTATTTGATGCTTTGACATGAAGTGTTTGCTTCGGGAACCTGGGAAGATTGTATTTCTCCTGGAACTCATGGCCAAGGATGCTGCACTCAGTGCTAATCAGGATCAGGTCGCCTTGAAATTTATCGATCCTATTGACGAAATTGTAATTGAACGACTTTGGGTCGTTAATTATAGGTTGAAAAATATTCTGATATGCCCTATAACCTAATCGCTTGAACATGTTGGGCGGTGAAGACTGACCCTTGCAATTATATGGAGGACCGGGTCTGCTTTCATTGGCCAATTTAGTCGCAATATAATCATACCCTTCATGGCCATCTTCTTTTATTACAAATGGGTAAGCAAATAAGTAACGAGCTATTCTCCAAAACGACAGAAATTCCTTTTTGAATTTTTCCACCCATTCTTTTACGGGTGCTCCACGGTATAGAAATGTGGGCTCAACCAGAACAGCTTGGGACACCGTGTTAGGCTGCCGCGATAAATAACCAACGACTAGCAGTCCGCCCCAGCAATGACCGATCAGTTTGACTTTTGAGCCATTTGAAAAATATTTAATCATTTGATCCAGATCTTGAAGGGTTTTGCTCAAGTGTGAGATATTCTTTGTCCACCCGGGCTGATAAACCTGCGCCTCGTTGGCCATAAAATATGATGCGATGTTCATTAGATAATTCTTTTAAAGCGTACATGTAATCATAACCCTGTCCCGGTCCGCCATGCACGATAATAACGGGCGGTTTATCCGTCTTACCAAATACTTCTGTATGAAACTTATACCCGTTCATTTCCGTATAAGGAAGGGATGAATCAAACTGAACTGTCTTTGGCACATGTATACGCATAATAATGACCCAATGAGCTTTTTTCTTTTCTTGCTTTCCCGTTCAAAAGGCCGGGGCCTTAACTGCAAAATAAATGACGGCCATTCCCAACATCGTCATGAGCGTTGTTCCTATGGACGGATGTTCGTGCTGGCTTTCTGGCAACAGATCACTTGCGCCGATATAAAACAAGAACCCACTAAACAAAGCCAGGATCAGTGCAAAAGTGGTTTCGGTGAGTCTGAAGAAAAGACTACAAACAACTCCAATTACCGGGGCAATGGAATCGGCCAGTAACCATCTAAAAGCATCAGATGTTTTTCCTTTATTCTTTAATACGATGACCACAGTATTTAGTCCGTCTGAAAAATCATGAGTAATAACAGCAATAGCCGTGAAAATGCCGACCGAGTTGGAGATTTTAAATGAAAGACCTATGGCAATGCCATCAAAGAAACTATGCAGGGACAGGCTTCCCGCGCCAAGTTTTCCCGATCTTTCCATTTGCATCTCTTTCGAATGAAAATGCAGCAGTGCCATTCTATCAAGTAGCATGTAAATAAGAAAACCCAGCCCGGCAATAGCAATTATAATATCAGGACCGTACTGTTTATTGCCAAGTTCGAGGGATTCGGGCAATAATTCAAAAAAACTGACCCCAATGACAGCACCTGCGCTGAAACCCAAAATAAGATGAAGCTTGTCCTTAAATCGTAAAGCAAGCAAACCTCCCGAAAGGGTCGCAAGAAAAGTTATAATCGTGAAGGCGAGAACCATTTACACTCATCTATGATAATAAATATAGCTTGGTTCCGCAATCTTTTGCAAATCGATTTTAATAGCGTGTAATTAAAGCCATCGCTTCATAGTCCTTAAGGATATCCTTCTCTACAATTATAACTTTGCCGTTTTTTTCCAAGACTGTATTTATTATTTCATCAACAATGTCGCAGTGTCGGGTCTCCTCACCGGGATGTCCAAAAAACAACCTGTTGTCCTTTGCGATAAACGCCTTTTTAGCATAATCTTTTTCTACCAGGAGTATCTTACCTCTTCCTTCATTTGTCGCTGTCCAGATCTTTTCGATGCCAAAAACCCCAAGACCCTCACCAAGCTTTTCTTTAAATTCACTGACTAATTTCAATTTTTCCTTATCGATAAATGATCTTATATGTAGCCACGCCAGTGCCTCAAGATCATGAATGGAAGTATTTTTGTAGTTATCACCTATTGAAGTAATAATATTCTCCGGATGTCCAGTTACTGATTTGTAAATTGACACATCTTTCGTTGGCCCGCATAATAACAAGGGAATATCCTTTCTTATAATGTATTTTGCCAATGACTTGTCTATTGCCCTGAATATTCTCTTTATTCTTACCTGGTTCAGGATGGATTTATCCCTTTCAACTTCTTTAACATGTGCAGAGCCTGAACCGGAATTGCTGCGGCTTGGCTTATTGTATTCATAGTTGTCTGTTATTTCTTTTGGAAAATTTTCATCTTTAATTTCTTCCAGCTGATCCATCATTCCTTTGAATAAATGAATTTCTTTTTTTGAAATCTCGAACAAATAATAGACTGTTTCATAGTTTTCCATATAGATAAGGTCATGCAAATGAAAACATTCCTGTACAGCTATGCTTTTTGTCACGGGGAAAGGAAAGTTTATAATTTTCTTTATACCCGGTGATACAAAAATGCCGACGCCTTCTTTGCTTTTATTAAAGTCAATGTCCCTAAACAGAGAATTGAGTGCAGATGATAAATTACCTGGTTTGTATAGAAGGGACTCGTTGGCTGCCGTAATGGCTCGCTGAATTTCCAGATGATCGCTCTGCCGGTCCTGCCCTGTGCGATGAGTGGGAACGATGATCGAAATACAAGGTTTTCCTCTTTCATGTACCAACGCCTTTGTGTTAGACCCTGAATGGCTTTCCAGTGTTGTTTTCGAGATCATATAATCGATGTTTGTGGCAAATGTATTCTTGTAGGTCTCCTGTTAAAATGACGACTATCAAATGGAGGAATGATTGTGCTCATTTGAGGCCAGAACTTTAGTTTCATTGGATTGCACTTTGGCTTTCTGTAACATCGCCAGGAATGACCTGGCTGTTGACAATGGCACATCGCTTTTGGACCATCTCCGTGCAACGAAGTATATTTGACGTGCGACGGCACGGTAGCTCAATAATCTTGTAAATTTTAAAATATGAGTAACGAAAATTTTCTTGAAAAGCTGGGGTCACAATTCAGCCAGAGTGCATCGGTGAAAAATGTTTTTGGAGAACCGGTGGAAGCTGGCGACAAAACGATCATTCCCGTAGCCCAAATTGCGTATGGATACGGCGGTGGATATGGGCACGGAAAAGATCCAATGAAGCAAAAAGAATCTTCGAGCGTCGGCAAGAATAATATTGGGGAAGGGGCAGGCGCAGGAGGAGGAATGTTTGCCAGGGCGAAAGGTGTTTACGAAATAACGCCAGCACACACGCGGTTTATTCCCGCTTCAGGCACCAAAATTTTATTAACCGGCCTGGTTATCGGCTTTCTCATGCGGGGATTCTTTTTTCACAAACGGCATAAATAGTTTGCAAAAGTCCAAATCGAGGTTTTATCGTATTGTTTGCTAAAATTTACCGTATACTTTTTCCAGCTATTGTTCATCGGGAGAATTTGCCTGAAATGGCGTAATGGCAAATCATTAAGACTATTTTAAAATTCTCCGGTGGTAAGAGTAAAAGAGCACAATAGGCATATTCGGCTCGGGTATACCATGAAATGCTTTAGCATGCCAACCTATTTTTATAAATCTTCGGCTAAAATGATTGAATGGACGGAATTCTGTCGCGCTGCCACTGATCATAATCAGAATGGACAGTGAGGATCGTCATGGCTGTCGCGGTAAGGGTAAAATAAATTTGACTGCACTAAAGGCCAACCTCAATATTTATTCAATAAAAACAATTTTGATGAAAACGATGATTGTTCCAACTGATTTCTCTCCCATTTCAATAAATGCGGCTAACTATGCCGCTGAAATGGCCCGTTCCATTAACGCGGATCTATCGTTACTTCATATTTGCCTGTTGCCGACAACGTATAGCGAAGGACCCTATCCAATTGAGGACATCGACTCATTAATGAATGGGGCTGAAGAGCAGATCATACAACTGAAAAATAACCTGGTCCACAGGACCGACAGAAGAATTGCGATTGATACAGAGGTAAGGGCGGCCGCTACGGTCAGCGGCGAACTGGCTAACTACTGCAAGTTGAAAAAACCATATGCCGTCGTGATGGGAACACAAGGAAGCAGTGCTATCGAAAGAGTTTTTTTTGGCAGCAATACGACCAATGCTATTAAACACCTGGCATGGCCGGTGATTGTAGTGCCACCAGAAGCTAAGTTCACCAGCATTAAAAAGATCGGCCTCGCCTGTGATCTTAAAAAAGTGGATGAAAGCATTCCCTCTTCACAAATAAGATCGTTGGTGAAACAATTTAATGCAGAGCTATACATACTTCACATCAATTCGGAGGGCGAAAAAGGCTTTACAGCGGAAAAAACAATCGAATCAAGGGCGCTGCAAAATATGCTGGACGATCTTCACCCATTCTATCGCTTTATCGACTATGATCAGATTGAAGACGGCCTGGAAGAATTTGCAGAAACAAACAAACTTGACTTACTGATAACAGTTCCCAAACGGCATAATATCATTGATAAAATATTCCACAAAAGCCATAGTAAGAAACTGGTGATGCAAACGCATGTACCTGTAATGGCTATCCATGATTAAATCAAAATGCCATGACAGAGTATATAAAAACTTTTGGAGAAATAGGCATTGCTGACGTACAGCGTGTAGGGGGAAAAAATTCATCTCTCGGTGAGATGTTCAATCACCTTTCATCAAAGGGAGTGTCCGTACCGGATGGTTTTGCAACCACAGCATTCGCTTTTGAAAAATTTCTTTACCGTAATAATCTTCATTCCCGGTTGTATGAATTAATGAACAAACTGGATAAGACCAGCTTTAACAATCTTAAAGAAATTGGTGCTGAAGCCAGGAAATTGATCATGGCTGCTGAAATGCCGAGGGATATTGAAGGAGCCATTCTTAAGAGTTATAAAAATCTATGTGGAGAGAATTATTTCGAGGTGGCAGTACGAAGCAGTGCGACAGCTGAAGATTTGCCCGAAGCAAGTTTTGCAGGACAGCATGAATCTTACCTGAATATAAGGGGCGAACAAGAATTATTGAATGCGGTACATAAATGTTTTGCTTCGCTCTATACAGACCGCGCCATCAAATACAGGGAAGACAATGGTTTTGCTCATGAACGGGTTTCGTTATCTGTAGGTGTTCAAAAAATGGTAAGAAGCGATAAAGCCTGCGCGGGTATTGGTTTTACGTTGGAACCGGAATCAGGTTTCCCTGATATTATCCATTTAAGTGGTGTCTGGGGTTTAGGAGAAAATATTGTGCAGGGAAGTGTGACACCTGACGAGTTTTTTGTTTTCAAACCAACATTGCGTGTACATAAACAGGCCATCATTCAAAAAAAATTAGGAGATAAGTTAAAAACAATGATCTATGCTCCGGCGGAAGACAAGGTAAATGAAACTTTAAATATCGATACTCCAAAAGTAAAACAGGAGCAATTTGTTTTAACTGATGAAGAGGTCCTGAGGCTGGCAAAATGGTGCCTGATCATAGAGGAGCACTATCAAAAGCCAATGGATATTGAATGGGCAAAGGATGGCATTACAGGTGAAATGTTCATTGTGCAAGCCAGGCCCGAGACCGTTCATTCGGGAAAAAATCTTTATCATCAGATAGAATATGAATTGAAAGAGAAAAAGGAACCACTTACAGAAGGGGAGGCCATTGGAACAAAAATAGCAATTGGCATTGCCAGGTTATTGCAATCACCCAAGGATGCTGACAAACTAAACCAGCGAGAGATCGTCGTTACGAATGTGACTTCACCAGATTGGGATCCTATTTTAAAAAAAGCAGGGGCTATTGTAACCAATAAAGGAGGCAGAACGAGTCACGCATCTATTGTTGCAAGGGAGCTGGGTGTGCCTGCTGTTGTCGGCACCGGTAATGCCACTGATAAAATAAAAGACGGTGACCTGATCACCGTCTCCTGCTGTGAAGGAAAAACGGGCTATATCTATGAAGGGAGGCTTTCTTATAAAAAAGTTGAGCAGGATTTTTCAAAAATAACAAAACCTGCTTCTACAGAAGTGATGCTTATTGTGGCTGATCCGGACAAGGCATTTCAATTATCGTTTTACCCAAACGACGGCGTGGGTCTGATGAGGATCGAATTTATCATTACTCATTTTATCAAGGCTCATCCTATGGCCCTGGTCAAATTTGATGAACTAAAGGATGAAAATACCAAAAGGGAAATCGAAGAGCTGACACACCATTATCCAAATAAGGAGAGATTCTTTATTGACAAGCTTGCACAGGGAATTGCAACAATCGCCGCAGCATTTTTTCCAAAGGATGTCATCGTTCGAATGAGTGATTTTAAATCTAACGAATACGCTAACCTTGTGGGAGGAAAGGAGTTTGAACCAGTAGAGGAGAATCCGATGTTAGGATTTCGCGGCGCATCAAGATATTATAGCCCTTTGTATAAACCCGGCTTCAGGCTCGAGTGCGAAGCCATCAGGCAGGTTCGATATGAAATGGGTTTAACGAATGTGAAAGTAATGATCCCTTTTTGCCGCACCCCAGAAGAAGGAGAAAAAGTAATCAAAACAATGAAGGAATTTGGCCTGGACAGAACGATTGATCCTGCCCTTGAAATTTACGTGATGGCTGAAATACCAAGCAATGTATTGCTTGCGGGTGAATTTGCGAAGTTGTTCGATGGTTTTTCGATCGGCTCAAATGATCTCACACAACTGACACTGGGTATCGATAGAGATTCATCTTTGGTCGCAGATCTTTTTGATGAAAAAAATGCCGCAGCGCGGATGATGATTGCAACGATGATCAGTAAGGCGAAGGACGTAGGCATAAAAATAGGATTGTGTGGTCAGGCCCCCAGCGATTTTCCTGAATTCGCGCAATTCCTCGTTGAAAATGGAATTGACAGCATTTCTTTTAATGCTGATGCCTTATTAAAAGGAATTGAAAATATAACAGCGGGCGGAACAGATGTTGAAAAAAAGAAAAAAGCATTTATCAATCTTCAATAAAAAAATATGGAACGAATATTTCAAAATAAAGTGGCCATTGTCACGGGAGGAAGTTTTGGTATCGGAAGAGCGGCGGCAATTGCTTTTGCCAACAGAGGTGCGAAAGTGGTGATCGCCGATTGGATGGAGGATGAAGAAACTCTTTCTGCCATTCACTCAAACGGCGGCGAAGCCATTTTTGTAAAATGTGATGTATCCAAAGATGCAGACGTAAAAAATATGGTGGACAAAGCGGTATCACAATTTGGCAGGTTAGACTTTGCCTTTAACAATGCGGGGGTTGAAGGTCTGTCTGCGCCAACACACGAGTGCAGCGAGGAAAACTGGGATAAGACCATTGACGTTAATCTTAAAGGTGTGTGGCTTTGTCTGAAATATGAGATCATGCAAATGCTAAAGAATGGTGGGGGAGCCGTTGTTAACAATGCATCCATAGCCGGCTTAGTGGGCTTTCCAAATATCCCCGCTTACGTAGCGTCTAAACACGGCGTAATTGGTCTCACGAAAAACGCAGCGCTTGAATATGCCAAATCAAAGATTCGTGTGAATGTCGTTTGCCCGGGCGTAATAAAAACCCCAATGATTGACAGGTTCACGGGAAAAAGTAAAGAAGTGGAGAAACAATTTGAAAGCATGGAGCCCGTGGGAAGATTGGGACAGGCAGAAGAGGTTGCTGAAACTGTAATCTGGTTATGTTCAGATGCTTCTTCGTTTGTAACGGGAGATGCAATTCCAGTTGATGGAGGCTGGACTGCACAATAATTCACTGTACTTCTGCGCTACAAAAATTTGACAAAATCTCTCGCTGATTGGTTAGTTGCTTTTACACTCCAAAAGGATATGTTTCAGGCATCTGGTGCCCGTCAGGTTTTATATGCAAAGGATGCAAGGCAGTTGTTTCATCTATGTATATAAAAGCATCGTAGCGTAGCGGCAGAATACTGGGAACATAATTTCCATATTGTTCATATTGCGGATTGTATACCACGCCTACGGCCCTGTGATCAAAATGGTTTTCCATAAAAAGGTCACTTGAAAAATCCTGCATCAATAAAAGTTTATTATTCATTCCCGCCTTATGCAATAAATACTCCCAGCTATTTTTCCTGGCCTCGGGCATCGTCATTGTCTGCACGGGTGCACCCCAGCTGTGACCGGCTGTAACGGTTCCTTTATAAGAACCAAAACCAACCAGCACTACATCCTCAGGAGAATATTTTAATCTCGTCAGTTCTCCAATATTGAACATTCCTTCGATCGTCATGTCAGTTGCTCTTGCGTCGCCTACGTGCGTATTATGTTCCCAGATAATTGCCTTGCTTTTTTCACCATGAAATTTTAATAATCTATCCAGTGTTTCGAACATGTGCCGGTCACGCACATTCCATGAGTGCGGTCCGCCCCGGATCATGGCGCGATAATATTTTTCAGCGTTAACCGCAATTAATGCATTTTGTTCTGCACTGAAAACATTTTCATGATCGGTATTATAAGTGGGCATTTTTGTCCGAATCTCTTTTAATAAATCCAGTACCTCGTTTTGACACAATTCCGGCACAAACTGAGCAGCCCTTGCATAAGACTGGCCTTCATCAGCCCGGAAAGGCTCAAAACAACTAAAGGCTTCTTTGGCAACTTTCAAAGCCTGCGGATCGGTTTTTTCAAGGTATCGCATAATGCTTTCCATACTTTCCCATAAGCTATATACGTCCAGTCCATAAAAGCCTATTTTCTTATTTGCAGGCAATGGCCGATTATGTTTTTCCAGCCAGTCTGCGAATGCTATTATCTCCCAATTGGCCCACATCCATGTTGGCCATCTCTTAAATGCCTGTAATACTTTGTACGCTCCCTTTCCACTGTCAACATAATTCCTTACATAGCGATTTACCAGGTAACAATCTGGCCAGTCGCCCTCAACGCCTAGAAAATTGAACCCTTTTTCTTCGATCAGTCTTTTGGTAATATAGCTTCTCCACACATAATATTCATGGGTGCCATGTGATGCCTCACCTAACATTACGATCTTCGCATTGCCAATCCTTTTCAGAAGAGGGTCGAGATCTTTTATTCCTGTCAATGGACGTGCCTGCCTGTTGATTTCATTGAGGGCCTCAGCCTCGGAAAAAGCAGCCTCCTTTGTAAAATAGCGTGGCATAACATCAGTTTACCAAATAAACACAACTTTCATTTTTGATCCCGTGAGAGATATCATCATCTATGTTGATTGTAATCAGCGATTAAATAGCTATTGGAATAATAAATTAGCGGAAAGTTAGATAATGGATTATAGTTTCAATAAGGAAGTAATCATCCCTGCCAGGAAAACAGAACTACAAGGTAAACTCACCATCCCGACCAATGCGAAAGGCGTCGTGATCTTCGCGCACGGAAGCGGGAGCAGCAGGATGAGCCCACGAAATCAAATGGTGGCCCATTATTTACAAGCAAATGGGTTTGGAACCTTGTTATTCGATCTCCTGACAGGAGAGGAAGATAAAAACTATTCGATGCGTTTTGACATCGATCTGCTTACAAAAAGATTGGTCAGCGCAACCGAATGGCTACAACAAATGCCGGTCGCAAAAGATACTCATATTGGATATTTTGGGGCAAGTACGGGTGCTTCAGCAGCATTGAAAGCAGCAGCCTTCTTACCACAGATCGACGCTGTGGTTTCAAGAGGCGGCAGACCGGACCTGGCTGCGGAGTCATTATCAAAAATTGAATCCCCTGTTCTTTTAATAGTCGGCGGACTGGACTATGAAGTATTAAAACTGAATCAGCAGGCGTATATATTCCTGGAAGGCGAAAAAAAACTCGAAGTCATAGCCGGCGCCACACATTTATTTGAAGAACACGGTGCCATGGAGCAGGTTTGTGAAAAAGCTATGAAGTGGTTTCAAAAATACTTGCAACCAACAGCGATTGCAAAATAGATTTCTGTACAAAAATCAGTCAATTATGTTTTTTGATCGAATACATGCAGGAGAGTTACTTGCCGCAGAACTGAAAAAATACAAAAATGACCCCGGTGTTGTTCTTGCAGTGCCGCGAGGCGGCGTTCCCATTGCTTATATGGTAGCAAAAAAACTAGATTGGCCGTTGGATCTGTTACTGACAAAAAAAATAGGTCATCCTCTAAACGGGGAATATGCTATTGGTTCAGTAAGCCTCACTGACCGGTTAATCACACCACATGAAGGTGTGTCGCAGACTTATATCGACCGGGAAACAGAAAAAATACGTCTTAGGCTAAGGGAGATGTATAAGAAATTTATGGGTGATAAAGAACCTGTGAGTATCAAAAACAAAACGGTTATTGTTATTGATGACGGCATGCGACTGGCAATACGTTGATGAGTACGATAAACATGTTGCGGCAGGGCGGGCCGGATAAAATAATTGTCGCCGTGCCTGTAGCTTCCTCAAGTGCCTATCAAAAAATATCTAATGTAGTTGATGAAATTATTTGTCTTTTAGTCCCTGAGTATTTTGCCGGTGTAGGTGCTTTCTACGAAAATTTTGAACAGGTCACCGACGACGAAGTTTTGTATTACCTTGACAAATTGAAGGCATTGAAAAAGGTCAGCTAGGTCCTTTTCTTGATTGTTTAAGGGATTTCTATGATAAACTTTCAGCGATATACAGGAAATTATATTGTTTACCCGGGTTAATATATACCACTGGTTGAAACCCGGATACGTTGAGGAGGAAAAGAGAAAGAATGGAAGAACAGCAGAGCCTTCTGTAAATGTAAATGAGCTAGAGGATATTTTTAAAATTGAAGTAGCAGTACCGGTGCAAAGAGGGAAGATTCTTCGTCCGCGTTCATAAACCGAACTTCCATACGGCCCATTTCCGAACAATAGTTGTGTATTAAACTGGCCAGCAGAATAAGAAAACAAATTGGGGTGTAGCATTGCCGAAAAAAATTCAGTCGCTACGATTATTTACCGCCACAGATCCATTTTATATATCTCGAACCACATTGTAGCTGCAAAAGCTACTACGAGGCAAAACCAAAAATCAACCTGCGCGATTGACGTAAGCTGAAAAAGATTGCGAACGGCAGGAACGAAATGCAATAGAAAAAGAAACACCGTGGAAACAATAATGATAGCTAGGGCAAGACCATTTTTGTAGCGGCTGGTATAATAGATGGTTTTGGTAAAAGAACGACTTGTAAATGTTAGAAAAACATTGCTGAGGATGAGAGTAGTAAATACGATGGTCCTCACTTCTTCAATGCCATACCCCTTGTTCATAAAATAATAATAGAGGCTCAAAACGCCGGTTGTGATAATGACCCCCTGGACAATGCTTATTAGTAACTCTTCGGTCGTGAACAGACCTGATTTTTGACGAGGCCCCAAAAGCATGTTGTCCCGTTCTGCCGGCTCTTTCTCAAAAAAGATAGAACAGGTTGGTCCCATGATCAGCTCTAAAAAAATAACATGGATGGGAGTAAAAATGTTAGGATATGCCCAGCCAAAAGCTACAGGTAATGATGCCGTCAGAATGATTGGAATATGAATAGAGATAATATAGCGGATCGCTTTTAAAAAGTTGCCGTATATTCTTCTTCCCTCTCTTACTGACGTTACGATTTTTTCGAGGTTGTCATCGGTAAGTATAAGGTCAGAGGCTTGTCTTGCTATTTCAGTTCCCTTCCTGCCCATTGCAATGCCAATGCTCGCCGCCTTCAACGCTGGTCCATCATTGACACCATCACCGGTCATGGCAACTATTTTACCATCGGCCTGCAGGGCGTTTATTAATCTTAATTTGACATCGGGAAACATCCTTGCAAAGACATTCGTTTCCTGCCCGGCCATTCTCAATTGGTCATCCGACATTGCCATTACCTGCTCCCCGGTATAATAATGCGACGGTTTTATGATGCCTACCTTTTGGGCAACGTTCACAGCTGTTTCGGGATAATCACCCGTAACTATTTTTACATTGATCTTTGCGTCCTGTATCACTCTCAAGACAGCAGGAATGTTTTTCCTTGGAGGGTCATACAGTGCCAGCAACCCTTCAAAATGCCAGTTAAAATCATTTTGTGAACCGGGAAATTGGGAACTTTCATATGCCGCGCTTGCCACACCCAACACCCGGTATCCATCCTTTGCCAATTCATCGATATGTCGGGAGATTTTTTTGCGGTCAGGTTCATCAAGTTTGCAAACTGCAATAATTCTTTCTGCTCCTCCTTTGGCAGCAACAATAGTTTTGCCGTCTATATCATAAACGTGCGTCATCATGGGTGGTCTTCCTTCCAAAGGATATTCGTGGATCATGTTTGTTCTTTTATAACTTTTGTGATCACTCGCGTTATAAGCATCCCATATTGCCTTTTCCATTGGATCAAAAGGATCGGATTCGCTTGCCAACATCGCATAGTATAATACATTTTGCTGCATCTTATTATTATCTATATCAACAATCGCGTTCGTCCTGAAATCATAAATTGTTTTCACCTGCATTTTATTCTCTGTAATTGTGCCGGTCTTATCAAGGCATAAAACATTTATAGCTCCCAGATTTTCGATGATCTGTGGCTGCCGGGAAATAATTCCAAGTTTACTAAGCTTATAGGCCCCCAGCGCCATAAATGATGAAAAGGCAACAGGAATTTCTTCGGGTACTGCCGACATCGCTAAGGTGAGGGCAAACAACAGACTGGTGGCAAACTGGCGATAATGGAGATAGTTAATAATAAAAATAACAAAGAAACCAGCCAGCCCGAATAAGGCTAGCCGTCTCACGAATTTATTTATCTGCAACTGCAGCAGTGTTTTTGGTGGATGGTACTCACTGATCTGTTTTCCTATTTTTCCAAGAACCGTGTTGTTTCCGATAGCAGTGACTTTTGCGATGCACTTGCCGCTATTTATCGTAGTGCCCTGGTATAATAAATTTTGATCTTCCGTTTTTTCTACAGGAAGCGATTCTCCGGTTATCACCGATTCATTAATACTCAGGTCATTTGACTGAATGATGACAGCATCAGCAGGTATTTTCATTCCTTCTTCAAGCAACATAATATCGCCAGGCAAAAGGTCTTCATCACTTATCACTTGTTGCTGTCCGTTTCGTATTACCATCACCAACGGTTCCGTCAATTGCTTTAATGCTTCGAGTGCCCTTGAACTTTTTGCTTCCTGGTAAAGAGAAATAGCCGTTACAATGACTATAGCGATCGCCATCAATACACCTTCACCTATTTCGCCAAGGATAAAATACAGAGAACAGGCTATCACAAGCAGAATGAACATGGGTTCTCTGATTATATCTATCAAAATGCGCAGCATTCTATGACCCGCGCCCAGATGTACACGATTTTTGCCATATTGCCTTTGCAATAGTGGAATATCTTGTGGCAGCAACCCTGACAAATTTCCTATTTCGATTGTCGTTTCAGCCATTGCAGAAAACCCTTTTACAACTTGGTAATGGTAGCGGCACAATAGTTAAGCATGAAATCCGTAGTATATTTTTGATAATTGCTTTCCCCCCAATTTCTTTAGTGCGCCAACCTGTTACTTTCATCATTTCGATTATTCCTTTATTCAACTCAGCCGCATCAACAGAGGGTGATGATTGGGCATGTTCAAAGTTAGATTACAGACCCTTCAATACCTCGACTTTTTCCCAACGCTTCTGAACGCCATCCTTTGCCCTTGCTAAAAATTCTAATGCTGTTTCAGGGAAATTATTTTTGATTGTGGCAAATCGATTTTCATGATAAAGGAAATCTTCGAGAGGAACAGAGGGTTCTTTGCTGTCAACAACAAAGCGCTGACCTTTTTCTTTTAAAGGATTGTAGCGGAACAGCGGCCAGTAGCCGGACTTAACCGCCTGGTTTTGTTGGTTGAGACCATCACACATTTCATAGCCATGAGCAATGCAATGACTGTATGCGATGATGATCGAAGGGCCCGGATAAGCTTCAGCCTCGAGAATCGTCTTAAGTGCATGCACGTCATTTGCACCCATTGCAATTTCCGCTACGAAGGCATTGCCATGCGCAATTGCTTGCATGGCCAGGTCCTTTTTTTCGGTTGTTTTCCCTTTAATTGAGAATTTTGCACTCGCTCCAATGGGGGATGATTTAGATTTTTGCCCGCCTGTGTTCGAGTAAACCTCTGTGTCAAGCACGAGTATGTTCACATTCTCTCCTGTTGATAATATATGATCCAATCCTCCAAAGCCAATATCATAGGCCCAACCATCACCGCCTACGATCCAAACAGATTTGTGTTCCAGGAAGTCAGCGACCTGTAATAACAATGCAGCTTCAGGTTTATCAATTTGTTTCAATTTTCGTTTTAATTCAAGAATATTTCTCCGCTGTTGAATTACGTCCGCTTCGCCTCCTTCGGTGTTTAACAAGATTGCTTCAGCAAGTCTGCCATCTACATCTTCGCTTAATGATTGTAATAACGAAATAGCATAGTTTCGTTTCATATCCGTTGCCAGCTTGAGGCCCAAACCAAATTCTGCATTATCCTCAAATAATGAGTTTGCCCATGCCGGTCCAAATCCTTCTTGATTCTTAGCCCAGGGGGTCGTTGGCAAATTACCTCCAAAAATGGAAGAGCAGCCCGTTGCATTGGCAACAATCATTCTGTCACCAAACAATTGCGTGAGTAATTTTAGGTAAGGCGTTTCACCACATCCGCTGCACGCTCCGGAAAATTCGAATAGTGGTTCAAATAACTGTGATCCTTTTACGGTGTTGCGATTTACTCTTGCGCGATCAATATCAGGTAATGAAAGAAAGAACTCCCAGTTTTGCTTTTCTATATCTTTCAAAGGCAATATCTCCTGCATGTTGATCGCCTTGTGATCAGGTTGTGTTTTGCTTACAACAGGGCAAACGTTCACACAAAGCCCGCAGCCGGTGCAATCCTCAACGGCCACCTGCAAAGTGTATGATTCCTGATCCTTGAAAAATTCTTTACCGACCGGCGTTGTATGTTTAAAGAAATCGGGAGCGTCCTTTAATAAAGAGTTACTGTAAACTTTAGGGCGGATCGCTGCATGTGGACAAACAAAAAAGCACTTGCCACATTGTGAGCACAAAGAAGGATCCCATACAGGGACCTGTTCCGCTATGTTCCTTTTTTCATATTGTGCGGTCGCGGAAGGGTAGGTGCCATCCGCAGGAAAAGCGCTTACAGGTAATTCATCTCCCTCGCCAGCAATGATTTTTCCCAGCACTCGCTGTACAAAATCCGGTGCCTTACCGTTGACGGAGGCTTCAATTTCCTTTTCACCAAGCTTCAAACCAGAATAATCGATCAATGATAAATTTTCGAGTGTTTTATCCACGGCCTCAAAATTCTTTTCTACCACGGCTTCACCTTTTTTTCCGTAGGTTTTCCGAATTGCATCTTTTATATACGTGATCGCTTCTGCTCTTGGTATTACATTAGAAATTGCAAAAAAACATGTTTGTAAAATAGAGTTGATGCGCGAACCCATTCCTGTTTCTCTTGCGACTTTCGAGGCATTGATAACATAGAGCTTGAGTTTCTTGCGAATAATTTCTTCCTGAATTTTTTTTGGGAGATGCTCCCACACTTCCTCAGGGGCATAAGGCGCATTCAATAAAAATGTGCCGCGAGGTTGAGCATGGTTTAAAATATTATATTTCTCCAGGTAATGGAAATGGTGACAGGCGACAAAATTTGCCGAATTAATAAGGTAAGCAGAACGAATGGGTCGTTCGCTGAAGCGTAAATGAGAGACGGTTAATGAACCTGATTTTTTTGAATCATACACAAAATAACCCTGGACATA
>Ga0157374_10001147_pt1 | contig 22561 bp, 26 predicted proteins | sample M25metaG_FD_115308 | JGI IMG/M metagenome (GOLD analysis project Ga0157374, IMG submission 115308) | Miscanthus rhizosphere microbial communities from Kellogg Biological Station, Michigan, USA - M2-5 metaG | ecosystem: Host-associated > Plants > Roots > Rhizosphere > Soil | place: USA: Michigan... | reverse complement strand
GGCCGAACCCTTCGAAACCTGCACGAGCCGAGGGTTCTGCTGATTGAGGCCCATCGTCTTGTTCTGATACGCGACGTCCCACCAACTGCGCTTGCCCGCGTTCGGCCCGCTGGTCAGCAGGCTGCCGCCGCGGCCATCGATCACGCCCTTCCCGACGATCCCGCTACCTGCCGTGTCGCTCGCGAGTATCAACGGGTTGCACGACTTGGTTTTGGAAGCCGTTGCCGTACCGCACGCTCCCACGCCGTTGTCATAGTTGGCCGGGTTGCGCGAAGCGAAGAGCGTGACACCTTGGTCGATCCACAGTGTCACACCGGACTTGAGCCGGAGCGGGCCGCTGAGAAAGCCCGACTCGCCGGAGTAGCCCGCCGTCAACTTGACCGCTTGGCCGGCCGGACAAGCATCGATCGCCGCCTGGATGCGGGCGGCATCCGGTTGGGAATTGGCGGGGTCGGCGTCGAGCGTGTCGATGGATCCGCCGACGGGCGTCAGTTTTGCCTGCAAGGGCGCTCCGCAGATCGTCGCGGGCGATGCTGGTTCGCTGACGGCGCCCCATTGGGTCGCGACGGCTGGCTCCGAGCCAGTCGGCGACGGGTAGGTGACGGGCGTCGACGCATCGGACGAGGTCTTGTGGTGTTTCTTGGAAGTGTGCGCGTAGCACGAAACGGCGGTAACGAGCGCCGCAATGCCAATAACGGCGTGTGATGCACGAGTGGTGTTCAAGTTGTTTCCTGGGCTGTCAGAGGATCTGTGTGTTCAAGGCAAAAACGAGGCAGGCAAACGTTTGCTCGAATGCTCGCAGGAAGAGCATCGTCAGCGGGGGCCGCGAGTATGCGCCTTCATGCGATGGGGCGCGAGCTCGCACCGCGCTTGCGTTGCTCGAGGTCCAATTGGATTGCAACTCGCTGAATGTGCTGCGCTGGGCCGTCCTAGGCCTGGAAGAGGGCACTCGCGCCGTGTTCGAGTCATCCAACGTATGCCACTTGCTCTGAGCGGCGAACGCGAGCTGCTTATCGGTTTCGGCATGGTGTCTCGTCGGTCGGGTTGGTGATGAGCGGTATTTGCACAAGCCGATCTGCGCGTCCGACTCTACATTTTGCGTGGCCTCGAATCGTCCGAGCCGGACGAAAAATTGCCGCCGGTGGCGAACTATATGTTGCGCGACCACTGGAAATAACCACCGCAACGTGCGCTCTACAAAGCGCCTCGCCGTCTTGCTCCGCCAATGCCGAGCGCAACGGCGCCAACCACGCACCGAAGGAATAAACGCGAGGGCGGATTCGTTTAAAGACATCCTCGGACACACGCGCGATGCGCAGGAGCGCCATCATGAAACACGTCCATACGGCGGGGATCGTCGCATGCGGGGCGGCGATAGTAGCTGGCCTCGTAGCGTGCGGAGGCGGCTCATCGCACGTTGAGCATTTCCACGTGACCGCACTCGTCTCCGACGGAAACATTCGCTGCCCACATCGACGCCAATCTGAAAAATCCATGGGGTATCGCCTTCAATCCAAAAGGTTTTGTCTGGGTAGCGGATAACGGCACGCAGAAGGCGACACTCTATGACGGTAACGGTGTGCCGCAATCGCTTGTCGTGTCGATCCCAGCGGGGTCGAGCGGCGATGCCAATCCGACTGGCATCGTGTTCAACGGCACGGCGGGATTCGTGGTGAGCCAGAATGGAAAAACCGGGCCAGCAGTTTTCATCTTCGCGGGAGAGGGCGGCACCCTTACCGCATGGTCGCCCACCGTCAACCCGACGGCGGCCGTGACGGTATTCGATAGCGGCGGCAGCGCGGTCTACAAGGGACTTGCGATGGCGAGCAGCAACGGCGCCACCTTCCTCTTCGCTGCCGATTTCCACAACAACAAGATCGATGTATTCGACGATACGTTCACGAAAGTTGCGCTTCCGGGCGCGTTTCAAGACTCGACGCTACCCGCTGGTTTCGCGCCTTTCGGCATTCAGGCAATCGACTCGAAAATATTCGTCGCCTATGCGATGCAGGATGGGGCCAAGCATGACGATGTGCCTGGAGCTGGCCTGGGCGTGATCGACGTATTCAGTACTTCCGGACAGTTCATTCAGCGTTTCGCGACCGGTGGTCCGCTGAATGCGCCGTGGGGCATGGCGCTCTCGCCCCGCGACTTCGGCCCGTTCAACAATGCTCTTTTGATCGGAAATTTCGGCGATGGAACGATCCACGCCTTCGACCCCAACACAGGTATGTTGATCGGGACCTTGCGGCATGCGGACGGTACAGCGATTGTCGAACCGGGGTTGTGGGGTATGGCATTCGGCAACGGGCTCAACGATCAGCCGACCAACACTTTGTTTTTCGCTGCCGGCCCGAATGATGAAGCGGATGGGGTGTATGGCCGCATCGATATTGGCCGATAGGGTTAAAAATCAGCGACCCAGGCGCCTTGATTACGAAAGCTACGACCAAAACCGGCGTCTGCTTTTTATCGCTCACCTTGGGTGATGGAGAGGTGAGCGCTTTCGACGTGGGTTCACCCCATGTAGGAAAGACATGGATTTCATTGCAATCATTAACGAGTTCGTCTTGACGGTAATCGCTTCGGCTCCCAGCCTCGTTCCATAGCCACGAACGATATTCTGCGACTCACGAGAATGAACGGCGCCGGAGGATGCGATGACACAAGACGATGGACGGAGCGACGAGCTTGCCGGCCGAGGTCCCGCTGAACATCGATCAACCGGCAATACGCCCATCTACTTTGATGACATCCAGCGCAACATGCTTCACGCGCTCCGTAGATCATGGGCATGGCGAACCGAGTGGCCAACTTGGCTCCTTATCGGAGTTATCTATAGCGCATGGTTTGGCACCGCGCTCCATGCACGCAGATTGGGTTTGCCTGCCACCGTTTCGCTGCTTTCGGTCATCAGCGCGTGGTACCTGTCCCTGCAGCACGAGTTGATTCATGGGCATCCCACCCGCATTGCCTGGGTCAACGGGCTACTTGGCTTTGCGCCGCTCGCAGTTTGGTTTCCCTATGCCACCTATCGACGCTCGCATCTCGCACATCACGCAGCATCGGAATTAACCGACCCGAAACGCGACCCGGAAACCCTTTTCGTAACCGCAAACGATTGGCAGCAGGCCAATAGGCTCATGCGGATGCTGCTTGCCTTTCGCACGACCTTCGTGGGTCACGTTCTGATCGGGCCGGCTTTTGGCATCGTATCGAGTGCGCGAGACAGCTGGCACAGAATCGCCAACGGCGATTTTGGCGAGTCATCGATATGGATCGTCCATTTGCTCATGCTCGCCAAGCTCGCTGCTTGGCTCAAAACGGCTTGTGGCATTCCCGCGCTACAGTTTATCGGGGGCGTCGGCTACCCCGCCTTGTGCATTGCATCGATCCGTTCGTTCCGGGAGCATCGCTATCATCCCGATCCGGCTTGTAGAACCGTCATCAATCTCGCGGCGTTGCCGTGGCGATTGCTGTTCCTCAACAATAATTTTCATGCGGTTCATCACCACCTTCCAGGGGTCCCGTGGTACGGACTGGGCATCGTCTATCTCAGGTGTTCGGAAGACTATCAACGACACACCGGCGGATATGTGGTGTACGGCTATCGGCAATGGCTCAGGAAGTTTGCGTTCAAGCGTCGGAGCCCCTTGATTCACCCGTCGGCACGATGCGAATCAGCCACGGCTCCGCTACCTCATGGAGACCGTCAAACTGAGGTAGAAAGGCTTTCGACCGAAGCGGCGTGACAGTGTGAAATTGCGGAAACCGATCCTGGAGGCTGTCTGGCAACATGGTCAGCAACTGGCCATGTCCCTGTTTCGCGAATCCGGTGACTGCAGATTGAAGCGGCTCGCCGCTCGTGAGCGGCAAACCAGTTTCTCTCGGAATCTTCGTTTCGTCGTTGGCCGCGTCGGTCCAGACCCGCTGTGGGACTCGGCAGTGAGCTAAGCTGCTTCGTGCCCGACTTCTTGGTAAGGTTGACGATGACTTCCTCGTTTCGTATGCCCCCTCTCGGACCTGGCAATCCGGCTTCGGACGGGACGCCGGCGCAATGTGACACATTGAATCCCGCTGACCCCGCCGCGCCCGCACCCGAGAAGCCCTCGGTAGCGGCATCAAGGCTTGACCATTTGCACAGCGCAACGCTTGGCCGGGCCCGAATCCAGCCTGCGATTCGCACGCCTCGGGCGACATTGCTTTCCCAGCTGCGAGCCTGCGCAGGTAAGACCGCGGCGTCGCGGACGAACTCGGTGAACGGTCCAGGAAACAAAGAGGCCGGAATACGCGAGATGCTCGCGCTCGCGAAACAGCCGAGGAACGACGAGAAAACCACACTGGTCCTTCTCGAGCGGGTGGTGACGTACGCTGACGATACGGCCAGCTCCAATCGGCTCGACACCTTGACTGCGGTGGCAGGGGAAATCGCCAAGCCCAATCAAGATCGCCTGCTTGCACCACGACGGATCGCGCTTTTCAATCGCTTGGCCGACCAATGCGACGAAATGAGCGCGGACGAGATTGCGCCACTGGTTCTCGCGTTGGTGCGGGCACGACCATGGCTTGGTGTTAGCGTTGAAAGCGATGCTGCTTTCGGACGCGTCTACCAACTCATCGGCAAATTGGATATAGTCGAGCGGGCCGAACCGTTAGCCGAGCTTGCGAAAAATCTGCATCTGCTGACGGACGATAGCCAATGGCAAGCGTTTCAAGCGATAGCGAGCGCACCAAGCACAGATGCAGCCGCCATTGCGCAAATTGCGTCGAGCTTCAACTTCCTGCCGGATGATGTTCGAGAAGAAGCATTCGATCTGGCGTTCGATGCAGCGTTACGACATCCCGATAACCACACGGAAGCGCTTCACAATCTGGGGGCGTGCATCCGGATGCTTCCTGAGCCAGTGAAGCTGCAAAAATTCGATAAGATCGCACTGCTTTTGAAGGGCATGCCCAAACCAGCTGCAGCTCACGTCGCATTAGGCTTACTAACGTCGCTCACGCATCCCGAGCCACCCGATTTCGCGCCTGCCGCGTTTCAGTGGCTTGCTCAATATCTTTCGTTCGTGGAAGGAAGAGACGATGTGCTCGATGCAGTGTGTGCGCTCGAAGATATCCGCGATGTTATGCCGGCGCCTCAAGCAGATCTCGCCAGAACGCTCGCTCGTCGAATTATGCATAGCGGGGCGTCTGGGCTCGGTGAGGTTCAAAATTCTACGGGTAGCTGACAATCATTCTAATGAGAACTTTGCTCTTACACATGATTATGTCAAAGCCGGATTCAAATGTCCGGGTGCTGGCTCATTAGAAATGTCTGGTTCTGAAGGGTGCAGCTTGTGTCTTTCTCGGGGTTAAACACCCGCAGCGTAGAAGGACAGCGCCTGAACGAGCAGGGCGCTCACGCCTCAGGTGAGGGCGCGCGCAGACCGACGCCCAGGTTTTGAAGATGCGGGTTGCGCCAACTGCACGATCACTTCGTTCAGATCGGCTTGCGTGAACTCGCGCGGCTTCTTGGTGCCCGGCGCACGCTCCGGTTTGCGCACGGCGATACCGTGATTGGTCCGCGAAGGCGACCCGACGCCCGTCGATCGTCACGCTGCGCCTGCAGCGCCTGCGCCACCTGCAAGGCATGATTCAGGCGCTTGTGATCGACGATCGCGCCCTGATCGACGTGCGAGAGTCGGTCATAGGGCACATAGGGCAGGGAGGCGCCCTCGGCGCGAATCTCGATGCGCCCATCGGGATATTCCCACACCTCCAGATACCGATGGATCAGCTTGCGGTTGGCGAGCGTGTCCTCCAGCAAATAGATCACGCGGTCGTATTGCACCGTCAGCGACTTCGTCACGCGGCGCAGCTCGCGCCACGTGAACAGCAGATCCAGATCTTCATCGGCACGCACCGGCCGGTGCGCGTTAAATGCGCTCTTGGGCGGCTTGCCGAAACGCGCGTTGTAGGCGGCCATGAAGGCGGGCGCCCACGCATTGGCCGCCTCGATCGTGCTGATGCCACGCAAGCGCAACTCCTTGACCAACCGGTCCTGCAAGGTCAAATGCGCCCGCTCCACGCGCCCCTTGGCCGGGCTGCTGTTCGCACAAAACGTGTCGATGTTCAGCTCGTACATCGCGCGCGCAAAGTGCGTCACGCCCGCGTCGCCCTTGGTCGTCGGCCGAAACACGCTCGCCTTGTCGCTGTAGAGCGCCACCGGCTTGCCGTAGCGCTCCAAGTACGCACGCGTCGCCTCGAAGTAGCTGAAGGTCGACTCGCTCGCCGTGAAGTGCAGCGCCATCAGCCGGCTCGTCGCATCGTCGATATATACCAGTAGCGTACAGACGGGCCCCCGGCCCTCGAACCACGCATGCTCGCTGCCGTCGATCTGCACGAGCTCGCCGAAGCACGCCCGGCGCGCCCGCGGCTGATAGATCTTGGGCGGACGCTGGGCCCGCGGAATCCACAGCCCCGCGTCGCGCATCCAGCGCCGCACCGTTTCCTTGGCAAGCCCAATGCCGTGGCACTCCCAGAGCTTCTCGCAGGCCAGCGTCGGCCCGAAATCCGCATAGCGCTCGCGCACCAGCGCCATCGCGCGCGCGCAGATCGATCGGCAGCTCCCGGTTGCTCGGCTTGCCGCGTTTGCCGGACACCAGCCCAATCGGGCCACAGACCTCATAACGCCGACACAAGCGGCTAATCTGCCGTTCGCTCAGCTGCAACCGTTGCGCCGCCTGAAAACAGCGCAAACGGCCTTCGATCACGGCCTCGATGACTTTGACTCGCTCCAGTTCGCGCATGCTTGCCGTGATCAGATCACGTTCATTCATGATTCACCCCTTGTCGACGTCTCGCGCTAGCGTGCGCGTCAATCAGGGGGGAAATCGGACATTTCTAATGAGCCAGAATCAGACATTACTAAAAAGCCCTAACATGCAAAATGTTGATAATTTAGATTATGTCAAGTACGGGATGGGACCCATAAGGGCATCGCGAACGGCCAAAAATTCGAAGCGATCCTGATCGACGTCTGCATCGCGGCGGCGACGTCCGCCGTGGCGATACTTCACCCGACCGGGAGCTTCGTGCTCTACTGCTTCTATATCGTCGCGTTCCAATTCCTGTTTCTGCGATGCCAAGCCCATCTCGTCGAAGAGTGCCCGCAAGAGATGGTCGGCACGGTGGCCACCTATCAATACGCGGCCATGTATTCGGCTATGTTGCTCGCCATGGCGACCGGCTTTATCTCCTCTTGCGAGCGGCCATCGTTTTCGATGGCAGGCGCATCGTCATGAACCCTTCTCAAGCAGATTGAATGTCATGATCAAGATACTCGGCAAATCGACGTCGATTAACGTACGAAAGGTGCTGTGGACCTGTGCGGAACTGGACATACCGTACGAGCACGAGCGATGGGGCGAAGGCCACAAGCCCCTGAGTTCGCCGGAATTCCTCTCGCTGAACCCGATGGCGCAAGTGCCGGTGCTGATAGACGACGACTTCGTCACGTCGGAATCCAATTCGATCATTCGCTATCTCGCCAGTGCATACGATCCGAGCGGCCGGCTGCTGCCTCAGGCGCCGCGCAAGCGTGCCGAGATCGAGCGTTGGATGGACTGGCAAGCGACCGAGTTGAACAATGCATGGCGCTTTCCGTTCATGCACCTCGTTCGCCAACATCCGGCCTGGGCGAATGCGGAACGGATCGAGAGCGGCATCCGGACGTGGACAGGTTATATGGCGCTGATCGACGCGCAGTTGCGCAAGACGAAGGCGTTTATCCTCGGCGGAGAATTCCTGCTTGCGGATATCGTGATCGGCTTGTCGGTTCATCGATGGTACTCGACGCCGATCGATCATCCCCAGTTCGAGGCCGTGAATGACTACTACGCGCTTCTGACGACGCGGCCCGGCTTTCGCGCGTTCGGGCGCAACGGCATTCCCTGAGACCGCGCGGAGTCTGAAACGCGTCATGTTGCGGGGCGGCGTAAAAAATCGATGGTCGGATCGAGCGGTGGAACGGGGCGTTGAAGATCCGGCGGATAGTCCCCGAGCCGGCTAATGTGCTCCCGTCGGCTCGGGGTGTCCTCAAGATTCGGATGTTTTTTGGACACCAGGCGATGCCGCGCGCCGGCCCAGTTTCGGCCTCTCGCCTTCCCTCCGAAGTTGTCACTCGAACGCTGCCGCCGCTGCCCGCTTGAAGTCCAGTTTTCTGTCGCCCGGAAGAACCGCGAGGACCAGCGTGCGGCCCTCGTCTTTGCACTTGCAGAGCATCGCCTTCGCACCCTGCCCCGGCTCGGTCCCGCGAATCGCTGCGACCAGGTCCGACCCTCCGTCGGCTGAATGCTCGCTGACGCGGAACCGGGCTGCTTCGGCTTCGAGCAAAGCAACCAGTTCCTCAAACATGGGCGTCATCGTGTGCTTACGCCGCCGCGACCGCGCAGAAACGTTCGAGGTCGATGTTGCCACCGCTGATGAGAACGCCGACGCGCTTTCCTTTGAGAGAGTCCTTCATATCCAAGGCAGCAGCGAGCCCGAGGCATCCGGTCGGTTCCACGACCATCTTCATGCGGGCAGCGAAGAACTTCATGGCGCTCACCAGATCGGAATCGGGTGCCGTCAAAATGTCGTTCACATCGCGTTTGATGATACCGAACGTGTAGTGTCCGAGGTGCTGGGTCTGCGCGCCGTCCGCAATGGTTTTCGGCGTCTCGATATGAACGATTTCGCCACTCCGGAACGATTGCTGACCATCATTACCTGCTTCCGGTTCGACGCCGTACAAGACACATTGCGGCGCCAGAGCACGGGTCGATAGGGCGCTACCTGACAGCAGACCCCCACCGCCTAACGGCACAAACAGGTAGTCGAGCGCACCAACGTCTTCAAAGAGTTCCTTGGCGGCAGTACCCTGCCCCGAAAGGACGTCCGGGTGATCGTAGGGCGGAATCAGCGTGAGGCCGTTTTCGTCTGCGAGACGCCGGCCAATCGCTTCGCGATCCTCGGTATAGCGGTCGTACACAACCACGTTCGCCCCATATCCCTTCGTCGCCGCCACCTTCGCTGCGGGCGCATCATGCGGCATCACAATGGTCGCAGGGATGTTGAGAATGTTCGCGGACAGGGCAATCCCTTGGGCATGGTTGCCCGATGAGAACGCGACCACGCCGGCTTTGCGCTGTTCGGGCGAAAATTTCGAAAGCGCATTGAACGCCCCGCGAAACTTGAACGCGCCCATGCGTTGGAAGTTCTCACACTTGAAGAACACTTCCGCGCCGGTCATTTCGTTCAGCGTGCGTGACGTTTGAACCGGGGTGCGATGTGCGACGCCGGCGATCCGGGAGGCAGCCGCCTCAACGTCAGCGTAGGTGGGAAGCTCGAAAGTAGTCATGTCAGACTCGAAAGTAGATTTGATTCACCAAGGCCATGCAACGGACGTCCCTAGCTGTTGCTCCGTGGCGTGCTCATAGAGGAAGCGCGCGACCGTGAGATCCTGCAGAGCGAGGCCAGTCATATCGAACACAGTGATGTCGCTCGGAGACCGCTGGAACGAACTTGTGCCAGAAAGGATGTCGCCTATTTCCGTGCATGGCAACGACGGTGCCCACTGGCATTCGCCGATGCTGCGTGCCTGAACCTCATCATCGACGAAAATGCATGCACGCGCCAACACACCATCAGGCAGTTCGCGCTTGCCAGCCGTGTCGGCACCCACACATGTCAGGTGCGTTCCAGGTTGAACCGCATCTGCTTCGAACAACGCGTCACTTCCGGGCGTCGCGGTGATGACCACATCGCTGTTGGCTACGGCATCGTTGCGGTCCATCGCCACGCTGATGGCGCACCGGTCCCGAAATCTCGCTTCGAAAGCGGGCTCGGCCTCGCCGGTGACAGTCACATATTGGACCGTACAGTGCTGAAGCAGTAGCTTCAGCGCGTACTGAAGCTGGACGCTCGCCTGAACCCCGGTACCGAAGATGCAGATCCGCGTACTTTCGCGTCGCGCGAGCTGTTGCAGCCCCAAACCACCGGCGGCGCCGGTCCGCGCAGTGGTGATTGCATTACCGTCCATGATGCAGAGCGGTCGCCCCGTCGAAGGATCGAACAGCGCAACGGTCGCTTGATGAGGCTCACCGCCAACGCCACGGTTGCCCGGCCAGAATCCGGCCGCCTTGAAACCGAGAAGATTCTGGCTTGCCACATCGCCGGACTTGATGCCGAACACCCCGCCCGTATGCAACTTCTCGCGCACGACAGGAAAGACTCGCCCGGCTCGCCGGCTGTGAAGGATAAATGCTTCGCGAACCGCAGCCATGACCTGCTCCGCTTGCAGAGCAGGTTCCACAACGTCACGGTCGAGCAGGAGAAGCTTTGCGTCTGTCGGCATGGTCGTACGTTTTCCCAATCGGACGGCTAAAATTATAAAGTATGTCCAAAAATGGACGAAATATCAACATAGGCATGCCGAGCGATGCAAAGCCCATCCCCGGGTCACGACGAACGAACATTCCCATAATCGGGGACAGGTTCAGTACTTGCGCTTTGCAACGCTTGACCCTGTTCGTGCGTCCCAGCGGATTTCGCTTCGGGGCGCCAAGAGCCTATACAATGTGAAAAAATGTAGATGAATCATCCAATGGCTAAGAGCAAACTCACCAGAGAGCAGCAGACAATCCTCAACCAGGTCAAGCACATCGCAGCGGGATTGGGCGAAACGCTTGCGCCATTTACGGAGGTGGTGGTTCACGACCTCCTTCATCCGAAAAACGCGATCCTTGCGATCCACAACAACCTGTCTGGGCGGCAGGTGGGCGATCCTGCGACCGAACTCGGTCTGGCACGGATTGCCGATGCCAAGTACCCGCAAGTGCTCGCGAACTACGCAAATCGTTTCGCGGACGGCCGGCAGGCCAAGAGCACATCAATTGGCATAAAGGATTCGGACGGGCATTACATTGCCGCGCTCTGCCTGAACGTCGATGTGACGCTGTTCCGCAGCGTCACCCACCTGCTGGAACAGTTTTCTACGCTCAAGACTGATGTGGTCAAAGAATCGCTGGACCCATCGAGCGCAGAGTCGCTGCGTGAGCGAATCGATCGATTCGCGGTCGCTCTCGCGACGACGCCGCAGGCGCTGCGCACTGATCAACGAAGGACTCTGATGCAAGCCCTTAGAGACGAGGGATACCTCGATTTGCGACGATCCATGGAGACGGTCGCCCAACATCTAGGCGTATCGCGCGCGACCGTGTACAACGACGCCAAGTGAGAGGAAATGCTGCGTGTGGCGGCAATTTAGTTCAGATCCTGGTCGCCCGAGATTTGCGCGAGAGAGCCTCGATTCTTCGAGGATTTCGGGACGCTGCGATCGACGACGCCGTGAAGATGACGCTCGAGGTTGGCCCGCTGTCGCGTGCGTTCGCTGATCAGCCCGACGACATCCGCGCCCGCGCCTCGGCCGCGGTTCGTGCCGTCCCACTTTACGTAAGACGCGTGTTTGACTAAGACTACTTCCGATGATTTGCCTTCGTGCTCGCCAAATGTAACCAGCATGGTTAATCCTCGTTTTCCCGTGCCGCGCGGGGCGACCAATTTTCTTGGTTGCCTATTCCGCAAAGACTTCCTGCAAGGTTCGCAGGGTGTCCAACAACGTTTTATCGGCCACTGAGCCCTCTTTCTTGACCAGTCGCACCTTGTCTATCGCACGAATCTGGTCCAGGAGGATCAACCCCTGCTTTCGCTTGAACGTGACCGGAATCCGAAACGGCGCGGCACGCCCCTTCGAGGTCATCGGGGCCACGATGACAGTGCGCAAATGATCGTGCATTTCAGAAGGCGAAACCACGACGCAAGGGCGCGTTTTCTGGATTTCGCTGCCCAACGTCGGATCGAGTGCGACCAACCAAACTTCCCCGCGCACTACCATGCAAGCTCCGCATCGTCGGCATTGGCGAACTCACCCATCACCAGCGCGTCATCACCGCTCCCCGCGAGCGCCTTGCTCGCTTCCGCCCATCCTTCGCGGGCCTTGTGTCGGGGGCGGCGCAGCACAATCGCGTCGTTTTCGACTTCCATTTCCACTTCGTTCTCCAGTCCCAACTGCGCAAGAACGGGCTTGGGGATCAGTACACCTTGCGAGTTGCCCATCCTGCGAATCGTCGTTTTCATAGCTCCACCGTAAGCACAATGTTATACCACCATGTATAGCACGTCAACACAATGTTATTACGCGCGAGGCCGTGTGTCACTACTTGCCTACAGGGGCGAGTATGTGATGAGCGGTGTGAATCAGGAGCACGGCATCATCTCCCGGTCCGGCTCACCGGACCACGAGATCGACAAGCGGTTTCCGATCGGGACACGCCTGCGCATTCTGCCCAACCATGCATGCGCCACAGCTGCGCAGTATCCCGCTTATCAGGCCATCCGTTCCGACGGCACTGTTCAAACGTGGCCGCGTTTTTACGGCTGGTAAGTCACAGCCACCCCGCGGCCTTGAACCGCCACCAAAGAAAAATGTCGATTCCGAGCATCGCCGCGAGACAAACCGGATACCCGTACGCATAATGCAGCTCGGGAATGCTCTGAAAATTCATCCCATAGATACCCGCGATCATCGTCGGCACGGCAAATAGCGCCGCAAACGCCCCGAGCCGTTTCGTGACCTCGTTCTCGGCCAGCGAGATTATGCCGAGGTTGACCTGGATCGCAGTCACGATCATTTCCCGGCGGCCTTCAATCGTCCTGACGATGCGCTCCAGGTGATCGGAGACATCGCGAAAATACGTGCTCATTCCGAGGCAGATGCGCGGAATGCGGCCGCCCGACAGCTTGCTGACGCCCTCCAGCAATGGAGCGATGTGATGCTGTAAGGTGACGAGCTTGCGCTTGAGCAAATACAGGTCTTCGATGATCGCGCGCGATGCCGCGAGACTGTGCTTTTCGAAGATCCGGTCTTCGATCTCCTCGAGCTTCGCACCCAATGCCTCGAGCACCGGAAAATAACGATCGACGATATTGTCGATGAGCGCATACAGCACGAAGGCCGAGCCCTCTTTCAGCAAATGCGGCTCGTGCTCGCAACGCGTACGGACATCCTGGAAGCCGAGACGCGTCCGGTTGCGCACGGAAAGCACATAGTTGGGCCCGACGAATACATCGACCTCGCCGACCAGCAGTTCGTCGTCGTCACCTGTTTCGATCGTATGCAGCACGGCGAACAGCGAGTCTCCATACTCTTCGATCTTCGGACGCTGATGCCCATGGCGCACGTCCTCGAGCGCGAGCTCGTGCAAACCGAACTCGTGTTTCATGACTTCGAGTTCGACGGCGTCCGGATCCTTCAGCGCCACCCAAACGAAGCACTCAGGTTTGGCGAGATAGACGCTAATGTCATCGACGTGAATGTCGGCGAGCTTTTTGCCGTCTTGATAGACGACGCAATTGATCAACATGGGAAGCACCGGCGGGCTGATTCGAACTTTCGCAAGCGTACCTCATCGGTGGCCCGCTGTGTCCATCCTACGCTACTCGCACCCCACGCACATAGGTCGCCCGCGGTACGGGAAAGGCATCGCTCAAGCCCACGCGCACCATATCGGCCCGCAGTCCGATTTCAATCGCTCCTCTATCGTCAAGCCCAACGGCCTGGGCGGGTGCGCTCGATACGGTAGCGATCGCACGCGGTAGCGACCACCCCGCCTCCCGCACCAGTTGAAACGCCGCCATCATGAGGCTCGACGGAACGTAATCGGACGACAGGATATCGAGCAGGCCCTCCTTCGCAAGCTCGAGCGCCGACACGTTGCCCGAGTGCGATCCGCCGCGCACGATGTTGGGCGCTCCCATCACCGTGACCTGACCGTGCCGCCGCGCCGTCCGGGCGGCCGCCATCGTCGTCGGAAACTCCGCGATCGCAATGCCGTCGCGCACGGCCTCTTCCACGTGCTCGACGAGCGTATCGTCATGGCTTGCCATCGAGATGCCGAGCGCCTTGCAGCGATCGACGATGCGACGCCGATGCGTTTGCGCGTAGCGCGCCTGCAGATCGGACAGTTCGATCAACGCGGCTTGAGCCTTTTCATCGCTCCACTTCCCGTTGCGCTCCTGGTACTGACGCCACTTCGCCGGATCGCTCCACTGCCGCTGACCCGGTGTGTGGTCCATCACCGAAGCGAGTTCGACGAGCCGATGACTGCCGAATTCCTCGAAAAGATCGACGACGTCTTCCGTGCCGACCTCGCAGCGCAAATGCAGGTAGTGCTGCGCACGCAGGAAATCGTGCGCCGCAAGGCGATCGAGCGCGGATACCGCATCGCGATGGACCTGACTGCCGCGTAGCCCCGCATCGGTGCGCGAACCGATCGCGAGCGAATCGAACACCGTCGTGATGCCGGCCGCAGCGATCTGTGCGTCGTGGATGACGAACGCCGCATCGACGTTCCATGTGACGCCCGGACGCGGCGCGAGATGCTTCTCGAGATTGTCGGTGTGCAGTTCGACGAAGCCAGGCAGCAGATAGTCCCCCCGCCAATCGTCCGCCTCCGGCACGCTCGTCGTACCGGCTGCAACATCCACCACGAGGCCATTCTCGACCCGCACCACGCCGATGAATTCCTCGTCGCGCGTAACGATCCGCGCATTCCTGATCAACATAGGTTGCTCCGTATCCGCTATACGCGGCGTTCATTCGCACCGCTGATCGACTGTCGGCGCCCCCCCGATGTGCGTCAGGCGGCCGCGAGCACCGACCGAGGCTCCAACTCGTGCTGCCGCGTGCAGACCTGCGCGCGCGTGGCCTCGTCGTGGAAGATACCGACAATCGCGGCGCCGCGCCGGCGTGCTTCGGCGACGACCTCGGCAACGACTGCGCGGTTCGACGCGTCGAGCGATGCGGTGGGCTCATCGAGCAGCAACACAGGGTGCTCGGCAATCAGGCCGCGCGCAATGTTCACACGCTGCTGCTCGCCTCCTGAGAATGTCGCCGGAGCCAAGTTCCAGAGCCGCGCCGGGATGCCCAGGCGGGCGAGCCATAGTTTCGCACGCTGCCTAGCCTCATCACCGTCGACGCCGCGCGCGATCAGCGGCTCGGCGACGAGTTCGAGCGCCGGCACGCGAGGAATCGCGCGAAGAAACTGGCTCACGTAGCCGATCACGTCGCGGCGAACCCGCAGCAGTTCGTGAGGGCTCGCACCAGTCAGGACGATGTACCGGTGCTCGCGGGTTTCGTCGCGTAACTCAATGGATCCGGCGCTTGCCAAATAGTTTCCATAGAGGCAACGCAGCAGCGTGCTTTTTCCGGCGCCCGACGGACCGACGAGTGCGACGCACTCGCCGCGCCGCAGATCGAGATCGACGCCGCGCAGCGCCGCAATGACCTGGCCGCCTTGTGTGTGCAGCACGAACGTCTTGGCCAAACCGCGTGCACGCAGCATCAACGCTTCATCGTCGACAAAGCGCCTATCGATTCGTTCATCGCTCATTCGAACGTCCCCTCTTCTTTCAAGGCGCGCCATGCGGCGCGCGATTCGTCGCGTGAACAGGCCCCTAGGCAGGCAGCACCGACGACACGAGCAATTGCGTATAAGGGTGCTGCGGGTCGTCGAGCACTTGATCGGTCAGCCCCGTCTCAACGACGCGGCCTGCTTGCATCACCATCAGCCGATGCGCGAGCAAGCGCGCGACGCCGATGTCGTGTGTCACGATCACACAGGCCAGATGCAGCTGTGCCGTCAGCGTGCGCAGCAGATCGAGCAGGCGCGCCTGCACCGAGACATCGAGGCCCGCAGTGGGCTCGTCCATCAACACCAGCCGCGGACCGGTCACCAGATTGCGCGCGATCTGCAGACGCTGCTGCATGCCACCCGAAAACGAGGTCGGCAGATCGTCGATGCGTCCGGCATCGAGTTCCACGCGCCGCATCCAGTTCGACGATGTCTCACGGATTTTCCCGAAATGACGCGCACCGACGGCCATCATCGGTTCGCCGATGTTCGCTCCGGCCGATACGGTCATGCGCAAGCCGTCGCGCGGATTCTGCTCGACGAACCCCCATTCGGTACGCATCAGATGGCGTTGGCGCGCCTCGCTGAGCGTGAACAGTTCCAGCGACTCGCCCTGGGCCGACGTGTAGGTCACGCGGCCCGACGCCGCGCGCAGGCGCAACGCGATCGTATTCAGCACGGTTGTCTTGCCTGAGCCCGACTCGCCCACCACGCACAATACTTCGCCGGGATAGAGATCGAAGCTCACGTCTTCGCAGCCCGGCCGTTCGCCGTAGTACGTCGTCAGACCTCGCGCGCTCAATAGCGGTGTCATGAGCGCGCTCCCTCGGGCTCGGCCACGGGTGCGCTGTCCGTTTCGCGTTTGGCGACCTGCTGCTGGCAGTAGTCGCTATCGGAACAGATGAACATTCGCTTGCCTTTGTCATCGACGATCATCTCGTCGAGAAAGCTTTCGCGCGAGCCGCATATTTCACAGGCATGCTCCCATCGTTGCACCTCGAACGGATAGTCTTCGAAGTCGAGGCTGCGCACGCTGGTATAGGGGGGAATGGCGTAGATCCTGCGCTCCCGTCCTGCACCGAATAGCTGCAGCGCGGGGTTCATGTGCATCTTCGGATTGTCGAACTTGGGAATGGGCGATGGAGCCGCCAAATAGCGATCGTTGACGATAACAGGGTAGTCATACGTCGTGGCAATACTGCCATGGCGCACGATATCCTCATAGAGCTTGACGTTCATGAGCCCATACTCGGAGAGTGCATGCAGCTTGCTGCACTCCGCGAGCCGCGGCTCGAGCCGGTAAAGAGGCTCGGGCATCGGCACTTGATATACGAGAATCTGCCGATCGGAGAGCGGGGTTTCCGGAATGCGGTGACGCGTTTGAATGATCGTGGCTTCGACGGTGCGCGTCGTGGTCCGGATCCCGGCCGTACGGGCGAAAAATCGTCGGATATTGACGGCGTTGGTCGTATCGTCCGAACCCTGATCGATGACTTTGAGCGTGTCGTCGCGGCCGATGATCGCCGCCGTCACCTGAATTCCACCTGTACCCCACCCGTACGGAAGCGGCATTTCCCGCGAGCCGAACGGTATCTGATGGCCCGGAATCGCGATCGCCTTCAGCAGCGCCCGGCGTATCATCCGCTTCGTCTGCTCGTCGAGATAGGCGAAGTTGTAGCCTTCGGCCGCCTCGTTCACTGCGTTCGCGGCGTTCGCCGGATAGGCTTCGTGCGGCGCGTTCATGCGGTGTCCTCCCCTGCCTCGGCCTGCTGTGCCGTTCGATGCGCAGCCCGCAGGCGCCGCACCAATTCGAGTTCGGCTTGGAAATCGACATAGTGAGGCAACTTCAGATGTTGCACGAAGCCCGAGGCCTCCACGTTATCGCTGTGATAAAGCACGAACTCGGGGTCTTGCGCGGGTGCCGTCACCGCTTCGCCCAACTCCTCGGCGCGCAGTGCGCGCTCGACGAGCGACATTGCCATTGCTTTGCGCTCCGAGTGGCCGAAAGCCATGCCGTACCCCTGGGTAAAGCTCGGCGGGGCCTTTTGCGTACCCGAGAACTGGTTGATCATCTGGCATTCGGTCACTTCGATGTCCCCGAGTTCGACGGCGATGCCGAGCTCTGGAATCTCCATCTCGACGGCCACGAGGCCGTTGCGGATTTCTCCCGCGAACGGGTGGTTGCGTGCGTATCCGCGCTGCGTCGAGTACCCCATCGATAGCAGGAAGCCTTCGTCGGCACGGGCGAGGTTCTGCAGCCGCACGGCACGTTCGGCCGGCATCAGCAGCGGTTCGACTGCCAGGTCGACAGGAGGCTCCGCGTTCTCCGAAGGCTGTTCCTGCTCGATGAGCCCCTCTGCATCGAGCAACGCCACGACGCGCGGCATCGCAGCCGCCGATGCCTCGTCCACGGTTGGCTGCTCGTCCGATGCGTTCGCCCCCGCTTGCAGCGATGCCCGGGGCGAGGCGCACTCATCGCCGGATTCAAGTGCCGGCTCATCGGCCAACAACGAAAAGTCGAGCAATCGCTGCGTGTAGTCGTAGGTCGGCCCCAACAGTTGTCCGCCGGGGACGTCCTTGAACGTGGCCGAAATCCTGCGCTGTACCTCCATGCGCCCGGTTTCGATCGGCACCGTGTAGCCGAAACGCGGCAATGTGGTGCGATAGGCACGCAGCAGAAAGATCGCTTCGACGAGGTCGCCAGCGGCTTGCTTGATGGCGAGCGCCGCGAGTTCCTCGTCGTACACGGAGCCTTCCGTCATGACGCGCGCAACGGCCAACCGCAACTGCTGACGAACTTGCGCGATCGTCAGCTCCGGCTCGGCGGGATCGCCCCTCCGTGCTTTGTCGAGCAAACGCCACGAAGCCTCGATCGCGCGCTCGCCACCTTTGACTGCAACGTACATCAGTCGAGCTCCACGTGGGTGGTGCGGGGTACGCCGATGACGGACCGTCCGCAAAAGAAATAGCAATCAATGCCGCACGGTGCTTGTGCGCTCAGCGCCACGCGCTCGTGCCAGAACGAGTCGGCCACGCCGACGGGCGCAATGCGAATATCCGATCGTATTCCCGGCCCGGTGAGCGTCAGTGGCCGCCCCCCTTCCAGCGCAGCGACGCGAATCAGCAACGTCGCGGAATGCTGCGGTGCCTCCGGTGTGCCATGCGAGAACCCGTCGAGCGGCGGCATCTTTGCAGGGTCCGAGATGTAAGCGAATGCGGCTTCGCGCGATTCGTCGACGAGCGGCGCGCCCGTGTGAAAACGAATGGCCTGTGCGAGCGCTTCATCGGGCTGTTGCAGCCAGACGGGTGTCGAGAAGTCCGCCAGCGTCAGCACGGCCGCGAAGGCCGCGGCCGGCCACCGGCGACCCACGTCGTCGTCGAGCACCACGTCGATCGAGCGAGTCGTGCCCGGTCGCGCAAGGACGTCGAGCAGTACGCGAAACGAAACCTGCGCATCGTGGACGGGATCGGAAAAACCACGCACGAGCGTATCTAGCGACGCAAGATTATCGGCCATCATTCCCCTCGCACCATCGTATAGAAGTCGACCCGCGTGGACGCAGTGCTCGCGGCGCGTTCACGCCGTGCGTCGTCACGCGATCGAGCGAGCGGCTCGATCAGCCGCAAATGCAGCGCGTCGTGCCAGTGCTGCGTTTGCAGCATGGCATCGGCGAGCGCGGCGAGCTCCGCCCGACGTTTGTCGCGTCCCAATTGATAAGCAATGCCGACGGCGCCATCGGGCGATTTCAGCCGCAGCACGGCGCGCGTGACGGTGGTCTCCCCGACATTGAACGGATCGCCTGTTCCGCCGATGCGCCCACGCACCATCGCAAGACCCGTTTGCGGAGCACGCAGCCAATCGAAGGCCGGTAGCCCAGTCCCGCCGCAGACCCCAACGAGCGCCGATTCGAGCGTGGCGCGCGGTGCCCGGACAAGCTCGGCCAGCCAGCACCGACGCTCCGGCGCGATTTCCGCAGATAATGCCTTCATATCCTCGATTCCCGTGCCTTCATGACATCTAGTCGTCTAGACGACCAGATCAATAAACTGCATGCTAGCATATCGCCATGAAAGCATTCGAACCGATCGGAATGACACAACGATGAAACGCAGCAACAACGGACGCGTCACCGAGCCCGGCGGGATGCCGTTTGCAGCGAGCGTGGTGGAGCGCGGCGCCGGCGTGGCGGTATGGCGGCAGATCGAACAGACGCTGGCCTCGGAAATCGCCGCGAGCGGATTCGGTGAAGACGGGCGCTTGCCGAGCGAGGGCGAGCTCGCGAAGCGCTTCGGCGTCAATCGCCATACTGTGCGGCGCGCAATGCTCGGGTTGGCGGCGCAAGGCCTGGTCAGCGTCGAACAGGGTCGCGGTACGTTCGTCCAACCGGGCGCAATCGACTATACGATCGGGCGCCGCACGCGGTTCACTGAAAATCTGCGCGAGCAGGGCCATTCGGCATGCGGTACGGTGCTTTCGTCCTCGTCCGTGAAAGCCGAGCCGAGGATTGCCAAGGCGCTGGGTTTGCGCACGGGAACGCTCGTGTATCGGATCGAATCGCTGCATGCGGCGGATGGCGTACCGCTTACGTACGCGCTTGCCTGGTATCCGGCCGCGCGCTTCGCGGGATTGCCGCAGGCGCTGGAGCGAACGAATGGCGGCTTCTCGGCCGCGCTCGCCGAATACGACGTCATCGACTACGCTCGGCGCTGGAGCAGGATCGGCAGTAGGCTGCCCGACGCGGAAGTGGCGCGCCGCCTCAATATCAACAGACAGCAGCCCGTGCTTTGGGTCGAGAACGTCGATGTCGACGCAGACGGTACGCCGATCAAGTACGGCTTTACCTATTTCGCCGCGGACCGGGTACAGCTTCTGGTGGAGCAAAACGTATGAGCGATGGCTCGAAGACGGTTTGCGAGTGGACCGACCAAAGCCGATTCGCGATTTACTACGCCCCAGCGCGCGGCTCGGCATGGTGGGATATCGGTTGCAGTTGGCTCGGACGCGATCCCGAATCAGGACAAAGGCTCGTTCCACCGGTGCTGCCGGCGCTCGGCGCGCGTTCGCGCGATGTCCCCGGCCTCGCGCGCGCGCCGCAGCGCTACGGTTGGCATGGGACATGGGTGGCGCCGGCCCGGTGTGTGGCGGGTGCGGCGCTCGAGGACGTCTTTCGGGTGGCGCGCGGGTGGGCACGCCGCCAGGAACCGTTTGATTTGCACGTGGAGGCGGCGGCGCTCGAACGATTCGTCGCCATCCGTCCGGCAACGGCTGACGGCGCTGCCGCCATGCGGGCGCTTGCGGCTGACGCCTTGCACGAGTTCGCGCCTTTACGCGCGATGCCGAACGAAAATGAGCGGCGCCGCCGGCTCAACGGTCAATTGACGGAGCGGCAGCGCGAATTATTGGACCGCTGGGGCTATCCGTTCGTGCTCGACGAATTTCGCTTTCATATGACGCTCAGCGATCCGATCGATGCTAACGAGCGGCAGATGCTGGTTGACTGGTGGAACGCACAGATTCCGCAGCTAGGCCCCCTGCGGATCGATGGTGCGGCGGTTTTCGCCGAGTGCGGCCCGACCCAGCCGTTTTTGCTCGTCGCGCGTTTTCCGTTCGAGGGCGCGCGATGAGGGGTGCCCTCAAGAAAAGGGCGAGCGGGGCCGTCCCCCCTGTTAATCCCTGTCAGCTTGCCGGATTGCGTGCCATGACGATCCACGCCGCGCCGTCGATCATCACCGACCGCTCGCCGGGCAGGCCCGCGAAGGCGGCACGAACCGCGGCCGAGGCGCGGGCCCGGATGTCGTCGGGCTGATCAGCGAGCACACGCGACAACGGGCCGACCTCGAGCGTCATCTCTACCGCGTCGTCGATCGCCGCGTCCCGCGTCCCCCCCTCGCCGAATGGGATGGAAGCATCGAATGGCGCGATAGCGATATCGGTGAAGCCGGCCGCCGTCAGGATACGCGCCACCCGCCCCTGGTCGCCGAACGAGAATGGGCCGGGCGCGTCGGGATCGGGCGGTGCCGTCGGCGGGACGATGCCCTTGATCGCGCCCATCGGCAAGCGCACCCAATCGTTCTCGGCCATGCCGCGCCAGCAGACGAAAGCGACCCGCCCGCCCGGCCTGAGCGCACGGCGCATATGAGCGAAGGCCGCGGTAGGATCGTCAAAGAACATCACTCCGAAGCGCGAGAACAGGATGTCGAACGCGCCCTCGGGCAACTCGGTGCTGCTGGCGTCGGCCACCTGGAACAGGACCGGCGTATCCGGCGGCGCTAGCGCGCGCGCTCTGCCGATCAGCGGTTCGGATATGTCCACGCCCAGCACATGGCCCCCCGCGCCGATGCGGGCGGCCAGATCCAGACTGGACGCCCCCGCGCCGCAGCCGACGTCCAGCACGCGTTCGCCCGTGGCGGGGGCGGCGGCTTCGATCGCGGCCTGGCCGAACACCGCCATCATGGCATCGAGCCGGGCCTGGTAAGCGACCCAGCGCTCCCCGCTTTGGCCATTCCAGTCGGCTACCTGATAAACATTTTTCTCTGCCATGCCATCTCCTTGTTCTGATCCGTTCTCAACTAGGCTGTCCGTCCGCATGGTCGTTGCCACCGTGCGCGGCGATGAACATGGCGACGGCCGACCGGCAATAGGATTCGATTTCGTTGTCGTCCGCTGCTCTCCCCTCATCGAAGCGTGCGATAAGCAGGAGATCGGATCCTTTGAAAAGCGCGGCAAACAAGCGGGCGGACAGGACAGGATCGGGGACGTTCAGAACCGCTTTCGTGTGCAACTGACGCAACACGGCCTCGATTTGGGCGAGGACATGGGCGGGCCCGGCTTCGTAATGGAGTTTGCTTAACGCCTTTTGATTCGTCTTGTCGGCCAAAACCATGGCTTCGACACTGCGGACGTCCGGGATCAACAGCGTGCGGAGCAGGGATGATCCCACCGCCATGAGCTGGTCTTCGGCCGAACCGTCGACGCCTTCAAAAAGGGCCTGTGGTGCAAACTGATGGCAGCGGGCCACCATGGCAGCACTGAACAGCGCCTCCTTGTTCTCGAAGTGCCGATAGATGCT
>Ga0157374_10001140_pt1 | contig 22713 bp, 18 predicted proteins | sample M25metaG_FD_115308 | JGI IMG/M metagenome (GOLD analysis project Ga0157374, IMG submission 115308) | Miscanthus rhizosphere microbial communities from Kellogg Biological Station, Michigan, USA - M2-5 metaG | ecosystem: Host-associated > Plants > Roots > Rhizosphere > Soil | place: USA: Michigan... | reverse complement strand
TGAGTCTTTTGATCTTTTCCTTGAGTGAAGGAATTAATGATCCATACGTGGCAGCGCTCAGTGGAATATTAAAATAGGTACCATAATCAACAACAGGATAATTGGCGAAAATTGTTTTTACCTGTGGATTGACCTTGACCTTGAAATGGTATTCGTTTTCATTGTATGTAAACTGAATATCTTTTTCCTGGTAGTCTTGTGGATTAAAATTTGGCAAGCGGGTCACCTTATAAGAAAAAGCATTTGTTGCTTCTGGCACAGAAATTCTTACTTCATCAAATGTGTTGTTGGTGAAATCAATAGATCCGTAATCGTGATAGTTCAAACAGACATATTGTTTTCCGTTTTTGATACGGTAAGGGATATTATAGATGAGTTCATCACTTTGTACATAAAAAAGTATTCTGTCTGATTTTATTGTCAGGATCGCATCATATCCTGATTTGCACAGGAAGAACCATTTGTACATGGTGTATCGCTGATAATTATTTGCCTTGGGACTTATTGACTGAGCTGTTTTCCTGATCAGTTGATAATAGAGCCAGTCATCCAATCTATATTCCTGCCGGTAAAGCACGAGTGCTTTGACTACCTGGTCGAAATGGCTGTCACTCACTTTATCATAGAAGGCTTGGATAGCTTGGTCGCTAAGTGTATCCGTAAAATCGACAAACGTCGCCAGGTCAAGCGGCAGATCGATCGCATCTCCATAAAAATCGAAATGTACTTTTTGCAGCTTCTGCGAAAAGGAGCTTAGGGAGGCGAGGCTCAGGCTAACTCCAAATAATAATATTGAAAAGTGCTTTTTCAAAGATTTACATTGTAAAGCTACAAAAAAATTAATGATAAGATAACATTGAATCTCGTTGGAATTCTTTAAACGAAGCAAGGGTACAGGATGTTGTGAGGTCAGGGATAAATAGTGGTGCAGATTTTCGTAACACTAAAGTAATCTTACTGTAATTGTCGCTTAACAGAGATATCACATCTTGCAGTAGTTCTTATCTTCTTTCGCAGAATTTGCTCTTTGTTCAGCATTAGCCATGCATGATGGGTAGAATTCTCTTTGCAGTTTTTAGCCGGCCTGGTACCAGGCCGGTTCTTTTTTATCTTGTCTTTGTCATTGCTGAATAATGGTTTTTACTATAAACTTCAATTGAGTGGCATTGCAGAGGTATTTATCCTCTATTCCAATGTAAAAAATAATGAATCCCGTTTCGTAACTCCTGGCACCTGTATCCGGTTTTTTAACCAGTTCATTTATTCGAAACATCTTTAAATAATATTACCCCTTATACAATTTGTTTATTACGTAAAAGTTACCGGCCGAGATTTTATACAAACTTCATTTTACATTAATCATTCGTTCATCTGCGCATAAGATTGCCTTCACATTGCAGGCAGAATTTCGCGTCGTCAATTCTAGGGTAAACCAAAAACAAAATGTATGCTGCTTGATTTTTTTCCCCGTTGTAAAAAGGTATTTTTTCTTATTTCCCTACTTGCGATGTCATGCATAGTTATGGCGCAACGGATCGTAAGCGGAAGTATTTTAGATGAAAATCAAAAACCTGTTAGTGAGGTTACTGTAATGGTAAAAGGCACTACCCGGCAAACCCTGACAAACCAAAATGGAAAATTTTCAATAGAGGCAACTGACCAGGATATTCTTGTCATCAGCCACATAAGCTTTCTGGCGTTGGAGGTAAAAGCCACACAGGCCGAGAACATTTCATTGGTGAGGAATGCAAAAAATTTATCAGAAATAGTTGTAACGGCTCTTGGTGTAAAAAAAGAATTGAAAAAAATTGGCTATTCAGTACAGGAAATAAAAGGGGAGGAATTAGTAAAAGCAAGGGACCAGAATCCTGTTACGGGACTGACAGGTAAGATTGCCGGGCTGTCGGTAGGCCCTTCCGCAGAGCTGCTGCGAAAGCCGGTAGTTCTTTTGCGCGGCAATGAAATTAATTTATACGTGGTAGATGGAATTCCTATTAGCTCTGACACATGGAACATAAGTCCGGATGATATTGAATCGATCACTGTATTGAAAGGCCCCACCGCCGCAGCACTATATGGAAGCAGGGCGCAAGCAGGTGCTATTTTGATCACAACCAAAAAAGGAATTAGAAATCGTAAAGGATGGACGGTTGAGATCAATTCAACGAATTCGATAGACGACGGATTCCTTGCTTTTCCAAGAGTACAAACAGAATATGGTCCGGGCGAAAATGCATTATATGCTTTCGGAGATGGCAAAGGTGGCGGACTGAATGATAATGATTATGATGTATGGGGGCCAAAATTCCAGGGACAGTTGCTTCCTCAATATGATGGAGTTTATGATCCCTCAAAAACATACCCCGTTACTTTCCCGGGAGGATATGTTTATGGGGCTACTACTAATCATATCATACCAACGCCCTGGGTTGCCCGCGGAAAAAATAACCTGGAAAATTTTTTGAGAACAGGTTTTCAAACCACCAATAATATCTCGTTAAGTGCTTCCGGGGATAATTATAATCTGCGTTTTTCACTGTCACACTCTTACCAGCAGAGTATCATTCCAAATATGGAATTGAACATTTCAAACTTCAACATGTACGGCTCCTTCAATCCGTCAAAAAGATTAAAGATAGAAGCCAACTTAAATTACAACAGGCAGTACACTCCAAACTATCCTGACGTAGATTATGGACCAAACAGTTTGATCTATAATATTTCCGTATGGACAGGTGCTGACTGGGATGTCCTCTCTCCGGATATTAAAGGCGAATGGCAACCCGGTAAAATCGGAACACAATCTGTTTTTGCAGAATATCAACGATATCATAATCCCTGGTTCATGGTGAATGAATGGCTGAGGGGGCATCACAAAACTGATGTTTATGGTTATGTATCTGCAAATTTTAAGATCAATGACAACCTGAATGTAACAGGCCGTACACAAGTAACAACATACGGTTTACTAAGAACTGAAGAAATGCCGTACTCGGCACACCCTTATAGCAGGGAAGGAAATAAAGGAGATTACAGGGAGGACCACAGGAATTTATTTGAAAACAATACAGAGGTTTTGTTGAATTATAATTACACCATTAAGAAATTCCTGAACCTCTCAGGATTCGTAGGTGGAAATATCAGGTCATTCTCATATAATTCCAATTTTACTTCAACTGACTATCTAAGCGTACCCGGTGTATACAGTTTTAGCAATTCTTTGAATCCTGTTCAGGCAAACAGTTTTTCTTCAGACATGCGGGTAAGTAGTGGATATTATTCACTGGATGCTTCGCTTGGTAAGTATGCCACTATTTCCACGACCGGCCGTGTAGATAAATCATCTGCCCTGCCCCAAAATCACAATAGTTATTTTTACCCAAGTGTTTCAGTGGCCTCTGTTATCAGTGATTATGTTCATATAACTGATATAATTTCTTTCCTGAAGATACGAGCTTCTTATGCCGCCGTTCATGGTGATGCGACACAACCTACAATAGGGATGGCGCCTTATTCAACAATTTCGGCATTTGGTCATCCTGATCAGGATCCAAGAGGTCCGATTTATAATTATCCCCTGGATTACGGTAATAATTATTTATCTCCTTATGGAGGTCCTGATTATTCGTTGATCCCTGTTTATTCAACCGGGAAAGCTTACAATAATCAGCCTTCTGCTGCATATTCTGATGTTATTGTAGACCCCAATATTAAAACATTCAACCGTGTAAATTATGAGGCTGGTGTTGATATAAAGTTTTTAAAGAACAGGTTAGGATTAAGCGCCACCGCTTTTCAATATATAGACGGGCCACGAATACTTCCCAATGCAATTTCTCCAACTACCGGGTACACCACTTATTACATAAACGCTTTAAAAACGAAAAAAACCGGATTTGAATTTTCAGTATCGGGCAGGCCCCTACAAACATCCAACGGAATTAACTGGGATGTTTTAGTGAATGTTTCAACCTTCCAGGATAGATATACAGAACTGCCGCCGGGTCAACAAATTTATGCAAGCTATTTTACCACTGCAGATATCAAAAAGACTTTGCCGAATGGATCCTACTATAGCGACAGGGTGGATGCGTTATATACCAGTGCATTTGTCCGCACAGAAGATGGGCAGATCATTAACGACGCTGCAGGCAAACCACTGAACAATCCCAAAGCTCAATTTCTTGGTTACCTGAATGGAAAATATCAATGGAGCATTTACAATAAATTCTCCTGGAAAACTCTGTCTATCGGTTTTCAGTTTGATGGCAATGTAGGTGGTGTTACCAGTGATTATATGCACAATAAAACCATGCGTGGTGGCAGAAATATTGAAACTGCTGAAGGTGCTTTGGGGGCCGCAAGGTCACAGGATAACGATCATGCAGGTGATCCAAACTGGCATGGAGCATACGTGGGAGAAGGTGTTGTTGTTTCGAATGGTGTTGCAATCAATTATGACGATTATGGCAATATTACCAATTATAAAGATCTCCAGTTTGCTCCAAATACCCAGGTTACCCAGGTACAGGATTATGTAAGTAAATACTATGGGATCGATGAGTCTAACCTGATGAGTAAAACGTTTGCCAAACTCAGAGAGGTTACGATCAGTTATGATCTGCCCGGTAAACTCTTGAACAAGTCATTTATCAGCAAAGTAACCCTTTCGTTAGTTGGGCGTAACCTGATCTATTTCTATAAGGACGCGAGATTTAAGGATGTAGACCTTGATCAATATAATTACGAAGAATCTTTAACAGGTTTGCAATCACCCACTACACGCAGGTATGGTTTTAATATCAATATTGTATTCTGAAATCATAAAAATTAAAAAATGAAAACGATATTTCATATCTTTTTTATCGCAATAATTATTGCAACGGCAGGCACCGGCTGTAAAAAATCATTCGATGATTTGAGTACGAATGAAAATCAACCAACCAGCGTACCGCCTTCTTTGCTGTTAAATAAAATTTTGTATGATATGTATGATGCCCCGTATGGTTCGGGCGAAAGGTATTCTCAATATTTTTTGTGCAACTACGATTACTATGGCAATAACCGTTATGATTTTGGCCCCGGGGATAATTATTATCCTACATTGAAGAATGCTGATAAGATGATTGAAGAGGCAGCAAAAAGCGGTTTGCCGGCAGTGAACTCATATGAAGCAATGGCAAAATTTTTGAAGGCATACTTCTTTGCAAAAATGAGCCTCGAAATGGGAGATATTCCTGTAACCCAGGCATTACAGGGAACCGGTAATCTCACTCCGACATACGATCCTCAGAAGACCGTATTTCAACAAGCTTTTGCATGGCTTGACAGTGCGAATACTGAATTGGCTCAATTAATAGATAATAATGCCACGATCAGCGGAGACATCTATTTTAATAATGACCTGGCAAAATGGAGGAAAGTGGTGAATACTTTTCGGATCCGTCTCCTGATTCACCTGAGTAAAAAAATCGATGATGCTGACCTGGGTGCTAAGCAACAATTCGCTTCTATTTTAGCCGACGCTAACAGGTATCCAATAATGACAAGCATGGATGATAACCTGGTATTTCAATTTGTTCATCCTACTAACAATTATCCTATGAACCCGGATAATTTTGGTTTTGATGCTTTGCGATATAATACTTCTGCGACTTACATTAGTTTGCTTACTCAAACCCATGATCCGAGAGTCTACGTCACTGCTGAACCTGCAACAGCGATCGTTTCGGGTGGAACGAGCCCAACCGATTTTAGTGCGTTTATAGGTGCAGACCCCGGTGAGGACCTTGGAATCATGTATGTAAAAGCAAATGCCGGTCAATATTCCCTGATCAATCGCAAACATTATTACGAAACATATACCGGTGAACCAAGCATCCAGATAGGCTATCCCGAATTGTTGTTCAACATTGCTGAAGCTATCAATCGTGGCTGGATTACATCCGGCCCGTTAGGCGATGCAGAAGCACACTACAAAGCAGGCATTCAAGCCTCAATGTCATATTATGGAATTCCCGAGTCAGGATCATTCACTGCATACTTTCTTGCGTCCGGAAGTCCCGGTTCTACTGCGGTATATAACCAGTACAATGTAGATTTTGAATTCAGCGATTTCTATAACCAGACCTCTGTAAAATATTCAGCTGATAATGCCACGGCTCTTACGCAGATCCTGAAAGAAAGATACATTGCCCTGTTTCGTCATTCAGGTTTCGAATCTTATTTTACCTATAGAAGAACAGGTGTGCCGACTTTTACTACAGGGCCAGGCACCGGGAATGGAGGAAGGATTGCAATGAGGTACAAATATCCGAGTTCAGAACAAACAGCCAATTCATCCAACTACAAAGCAGCCCTCGACGCTCAATTTGGAGGTAATGATGATATTAATGGGATGATGTGGATACTTAAATGATCATTTCTTTTTGCAAGCATAGCAGTTTTCTCACGGCGAATCTTTTCTAAGTTTCGCCTTCTTTTTAAAAACATTAAAGGTAAAGGTATGCCACGGTTTTATTTAATGAGTTATGAATTCTATGAAAAACCGTGGCATATCTATCAACTCCAGGTATGAAAAAAATATTTTTATCCGCTTTATTTTTTGTTTCAATTTTTTCCTTATTTGCCCAGTCAAAAACAAAAAATATAATTATTGTTACTCTTGACGGATTCCGGTGGGAAGAGGTTTTTGGTGGTGCCGACAGTTTGCTGATCAATGACAGCACGTATGTCCATGACACAGCTTCACTAAAACAACAATTCTGGACATCATCGATTGAAGAAAGGAGAAAAAAACTTCTTCCCTTTTTCTGGAATACGATCCAATCACAGGGTCAGTTATACGGCAACCGCTGGAAAGAAAATAAAGTGAACAATGCAAATAAGTATTGGTTCTCTTACCCCGGTTACAACGAAATATTTACCGGGTATCCTGATGATAGTGTAAACTCAAATGATAAGGTCTGGAATAAAAATGAAAATGTTCTTGAGTATATCAATCATCAATCGAAGTATAAAGATAAAGTGGCTGTATTCTCTACGTGGGATGTATTTCCTTATATATTAAACAGCCCCCGCAGCGGAATTTTTGTAAATGCTGATGTGGATACTCTAAAATTTAATAGCCCGGAATTAAAATTGATCAATGATATGCAGTTTCTAACACCTAAACCTTTGGGAATAAGGCCGGACGTATTCACCTATTTTGCAGCCCGGGAATATTTGAAATCTTATAAGCCTGGGGTATTGTATATCGCTTTCGATGAAACAGATGATTTTGCTCACGGTGGTCTGTATGACCAATATCTTGGCGCCGCTCACGCAGAAGATGCGATGATCGCCGACCTTTGGAAAACTGTTCAGTCAATGCCCGGGTATAAAAACGAAACCACGTTGATCATTACCTGTGATCATGGGCGCGGCAATGCCGTCAAAGAAGAATGGAAGCATCATGGTGAAAAAATTAAGGATGCGGGACAGATATGGATCGCGGCTATCGGACCAGACACCACTCCATCCGGTGAAATAAAAATAAATGAAACTTTATACCAGCGACAAATTGCCACCACTATTGCCGCTTTGTTGGGATTTAATTTTAAACCCGCTCATCCTGTGATGGAACCTATTTCAACTATTTACGGTAAATAATTTTTTATGAATGCTGACCAGGCCCGGATTGTTGTTCATGAAATTTTTTCGTTGTACGAAAGGTATGGTGCTGCTGATTATATCGGGGAACCCGTTTCACAAATTGAACATATGTGCCAGGCCGCACAGCTGGCCGAAGCCGAAGGTTACGATGATGAAGTGGTCCTTGCGTCATTCTTTCATGACCTTGGCCATTTATGTGAACATGTTTTTGAAACAAAGCAGATGGACGGTTATGGGGTGATGGATCATGAAAGTCTCGGCAGTCAGTATTTGCGTGAAAAGGGTTTTTCGGAAAAAATTGCAAGACTCGTCGAAAGTCATGTGCCGGCAAAAAGATATCTCACTTTTAGATATCCCGAGTACTACAATAAGCTTTCAGAGGCAAGCAAGATCACACTGGATAAGCAAGGAGGAAGAATGAATGAGACCGAAGCAAAACAATTTGAGTCAGATAATTTTTACCTTTTATTTATCAAGATACGCGAATGGGATGATAAGGCGAAGGTCGAAAGGATTCCTCTGCCTTCGTTAGAGATCTATAAACAAATGGCTTTCCAGCACCTCATGATGCAGAATTAATGTTTTCTTCATCTGTGTTTTAATCATGCATTACAATTGGAATGTAGCTTTCACAAAAATTAGCTTATGCCCGTAAAGCTTGTAGTATTTGATATGGCTGGTACAACCGTGACTGATAAGAATTTTGTTGCCACTGCTTTTCAAAATGCTTTTAAAAACCAGGACATTGTTATCTCTTCAGAGGAGATCAATCCTTTAATGGGTTATGAAAAGAAACTGGCTATTCAAATGATGCTTGAGAAACACGGCGTCGATTTTGATAGCGAGATGATCGATGAGATCTATAATGATTTTATCGGAGAGATGGTTGATTTTTATGAATACTCTCCCGAAGTGAAACCAGCGCCGGGAGCTGAAGAACTTTTTCAGCAATTAAAAGAAAGATCGATCACTGTAGCTCTCAATACAGGGTTCCCAAGAAACATCGCTGATGTGATCGTACATCGGTTTCAATGGAATGAAAAAGGATTGATCGACGATTACATTGCCAGTGATGAAGTAAAGAAGGGCAGGCCTCATCCTTTCATGATAGAACAACTTATGTTCCGTGCGGGTGTAGATGACCCTCTTATGGTAGCAAAGGTTGGTGACACAGCCGTTGACATTGAAGAAGGAAAAAACGTGGGTTGCAGTTACAACATCGCTATTACTACGGGTGCTTATCGAACGGCTGAGCTAGAAAACTCAAGGCCAACACATATTGTAAATAGCCTGCTTGAAATTCCCGCTATCATAATGTAATGTCTCTATCGCTGACATACAAACCTCCTGCCTGGTTGGCTACTTTATTGGCGGCTCTTTCTGCTTTTTGTGTCTATACATGCATGTATGCTTTCCGCAAACCGTTTACGGTAGCAGAGTATGCTGGCTTGCGTTTCCTGGGAATCGATTATAAGATATGGTTGGTGATGTCTCAAACTGCAGGCTATACGTTGAGCAAATTTTTTGGTATTAAATTCATCGCAGAGTTGAAGAATAAGAACCGTACCCTAATTATTTTAAAATTTATCGGCATTGCATGGGTGGCTTTATTATTTTTTGCTCTCGTACCGGCGCCTTACAATATTATCTTTCTACTGATCAACGGATTTCCTTTAGGAATCATTTACGGTCTTGTGTTTAGTTACCTGGAAGGGAGAAAGACAACAGAATTTCTTGGCGCAGCCCTTTCTTCAAGTTTTATTTTTGCTTCCGGGTTTACACAAAGTGCAGGAAAATTTATTTTATTGAAATGGAATGTTGATCAATGGTGGATGCCATGGGTTACCGGCCTGGTTTTTTTTATACCTCTTTTATTCTTTACCTGGTTGTTGGAAAAAACACCAAAGCCCACAAAAGACGATATATTATTACGTACTGAACGAAAACCCATGAATAAAAAAGAACGGTTTGATTTCATAAAAATTTTTTTCCCCGGATTGTTTATGCTGCTGGTAGTTTACGTCATGCTCACCATCATTCGCGATTACCGAAGCAATTTTGCGGCTAATATCTGGAAAGAGACAGGTCACGGAAATGATATTTCTCTATTTACCAAAACTGAGATTCCTGCTTCCTTATTCGTGTTAGTGCTGATGAGTTTATTAGTGTATGTAAAAAGAAATATCCGCGCCTTGCTGATCAATCATTTTTTAATTGTCCTCGGTTTTGTTTTATCGTTAATCGGTACGTTATTATTTGTGTACAACCATCTCTCTGCGTTTTGGTGGATGACCATCACGGGGGTTGGATTGTATTTGGGATATGTACCGTTCAACTGTATGTTGTTTGAAAGACTGATCGCAAGCTTCCGGTATGTGAGCACGGCAGGCTTTATTATTTACGTAGCTGATTCCTTCGGTTACCTGGGAAGTGACGTAGTGTTGCTGGTAAAAAATTTCAGTAATAGCAATATATCCTACTGCGATTTTTTTGTAAAAATGATCGTGTCAATTTCGGCATTGGGAACAGGGCTTACCATTCTTTCATCCATTTATTTCAGAAAGAAATACCAACGATATTTTACCCCGTCTTCAAACTTAAGTTATGCATAGATCTGCGATAGTTGTAGGTGCAGGCATTGTGGGGCTTGCCACAGCAAGGGCACTGGCTGCAAGGAAATATGATGTGAAAGTGATCGAAAGAACGGATAGAGCCATTGGCGCATCCATCCGCAATTTTGGAATGATCTGGCCTATTGGCCAACCGGATGGTAAATTATATGAAAGAGCTCTGCTATCTGCAAACATTTGGAAGGAGATCTGCAGGGAAACAAAGATCTGGCATGACAAGGTGGGCTCATTGCATTTAGCGTATAATAAATATGAATGGGATGTTCTTTGTGAACTGGCCGAGGTTTACAGGCATCGTCAATATCAATTACTATCGCCGGACGCTGCAGAACAATATTCTCCTGTGATCGTGAAAGAAAATTTACTGGGAGCCTTGTACAGCCAGCAGGAAATGATTGTCGATCCAAGAGAAGCGATAAGTGTGATTCCTTCTTATCTGCAGGAAAAATATGGTATTGAATTTTTATGGGGCAAGGCTGTTACTGAAATTAGCTGTCCGTCTGTGTTTACCGCAGATGAAGAACTCCAGGCCGATGAGGTCTACGTTTGTTCCGGCGCCGATTTCGAAACATTGTATCCTTCTTTTTATTCGAATATAGAAGTTACCAAATGCAAATTGCAAATGATGCGGATGGCGGCCCAACCCAATCATGAACGCATAGGCCCGGCATTGTGCGGTGGCTTATCATTGGTACATTACAGGTCCTTTGCTGCAGCTGATCTTTCCTCTTTAAAGGAATTTTTTGAAAATGAATATTCTGATTATTTGAAATGGGGTATTCACGTCATGGTATCACAAAACGAGACAGGAGAATTAACCGTCGGTGATTCCCATGAATATGGATTAACACATGATCCGTTTGACAAACATTTCATCAACCAGATGATCCTCGACTATCTTAAAAGGTTCGCACATTTCAAAGACGAAACGATCATTGAAACATGGAACGGGATATATCCAAAACTTACAAATGGTGAAAGCGAATTAATTCTTCAACCGGAAGAAGGAGTGACCATTATCAACTGTGTAGGCGGGGCAGGAATGACATTGAGTTTTGGTTTGTGTGAAGAAATCATCGGTAAGATTTCACCATCACTCCGTCTTCTTCAGGAGAGAGAAGGCAAATTGTAGAAATTTGGCGCAACCGCGCCTAAGCAATTTTATACTTCATTTAATGGCAACATAAGCCCCTCAATTGATTTATTTTCGTAGGAAGATTTTTCAAATCCATGTCAATTTCAAAGAAAACAAGAATTGCGGTGATCGGTATTGGTGCTGTTGGCTCAACTACTGCATACACTTTGCTTTTGCGAAGTCGTATGGATGAGCTGGTGTTGATAGATTCCAACAAACCAAAGGCTATTGGTGATGCGCTTGACATGAATCATGGTCTTCCTTTTCTGGGAAAATCAAAAGTATGGGCCGGTACCTATGAAGATTGCGGGGAGGCTGACATCATTATCATTACTGCAGGAGTGCCGCAGCGACCCGGTGAATCGAGAATAGATCTGTTAAAGCGCAATGTGACCATTTTTGAAAGCATTACCGATGAGGTATTGAAGCATAACAAAGATGGCATATTGCTTATTGCGAGCAACCCGGTTGATATCATGAGTTATTTTACCTGGAAGAAATCAGGATGGCCTGTACATCGGGTCATTGGTTCAGGGACTTTGCTCGACAGTTCCCGTCTTCGTTATCTCATCGGCAATAAATTAAATATTGATTCGCGGAGTGTGCATGCACATATTATTGGTGAGCATGGTGATTCTGAGCTGGCCGTCTGGAGTCTCGCGAATATTGCCGGCTCGGAAATTTTACTTAGTGATGAAGAGAAGCGGGAAATATTTCTTAACACAAAAGACGCTGCGTATAAAATTATCGAAGCAAAAGGCGCGACCTACTATGCGATTGCCCTTGCATTGGACCGCATATGCACGGCTATCTTAAAGAACGAGGCTTCCGTGTTAAACGTTTCCACCTTGCTTACAAACTATCATGGTGTAAGTGATGTTTATCTTGGTGTGCCTTGTATTGTTGACCGCAGCGGTGTGAGAGAAGTACTCACACTCCAGGTGACTGACAGTGAAAAATCATTGCTGAATAAATCTGCAGATAAATTAAAAGGGTTAATAAAATCTATTGCGATGTAATTCGTTGTAATACGTGCCGATCCGTGATATAAAAAAACCCAGTGTAAAAACACCAGGTGTTAGCTAAACCACATGAGAAATAGATTTTACTTTTTAATTTGCCACTCTTGCTTTTTCTTCCTCAGCTCCGGATTTTAATTTTATTGTTTGTAATTTGTTGTTGCCAAAACTTCGTGTATAAGTCAGCCGGGCGTACCGCGTATGAAAGTCATAATCAAAATATGAATTGAGATTATTCGCCGGCAGATTTGTTTTGAGCTTCCAGTTATTTGTATTGAAAATATCATCTATTGAAAGTCTAAATATTCCCTTCCCCAGTTTTTTCTGGATACCGGCATTCAGCGATCCCACAGCAAGAAATTCGGATATGCCCCAAAGTGTTTTCGATTGATACATGCCCGAGATCTCAATTGCAAAGTCTTTGGGAAGTTTCACAGAGTTTATCACATTGATATTAACTCCATAGTTATGTATTCGCGCATTGTTCTGCAGGTGCATTGTTTGTGCAATTAAATATTGTGCAGCCAGGTTTGTTTGCACTTCCCACCATGGCGCCATGTTAAATGAAAGTGAGTTCACCAGTCCAACAGTGTTTAAATATTTTAGGTTTTGAGACCGGTAAATGAGGTTTGCAAGGCTGTCGGTCTCTGGTTGAAAAAAACCTATCTCATTTTTTGAATGACTGAATTGTAAAGAGATGATCCATCGCTTTACATGGTAGCCAACCTTAAAAGCATCGGAAATGGCCGGCAGCAAAGTCGTGTTTCCTGCCGAAAAAGTAGTTGGACCCCAGAAGAACACAAACGGAGCTATATCATTATAGGTCGGTCTTGTTATCCTTCTTGAATAAGAAAATTGCAGGTCTTTTTTACTGTCCAGGTCTTTTTTCAAAGAGAGATCGGGAAACAGGTTTCTATACTTCCTGTTCACAAGGTCTTTTTGTGCCGGTGTTCCGATAGAGGTATGAGTATATTCATACCGGAGACCAGTATTGACCTGCCATTCTCGCCCGGGGTTCCATTTTGTTGAAACATAGGCTGCCCCAACTTGTTCACTAAGATTAGAGTACGAAGTAAAAACGGGATCGGTAACCCATACATTATTTTCCAGTTTTTGTGTCAATACATTATTATTAAGACTTGATGTTACTCCTTTGATGCCTGCTTCAATAGAAAATAAAGGAGAATAGACATGTTTATAATCTGCATTGGCGATCACAAATCGAATCGGTGTAATTTTCTTTAGATCGATTTTTGAATCTTCATTTATGTTGTTCTGCTCAAAAAACAAGTGGTTATCGTACTGGGACGGGTTGTCATTGTGATAGTAGAGATAATCCGCACTAAAATTGAGTTCTGTTTGTTGATTTAATTTGGTTTGTAAGCCAATACCGGCAGTTGCACTTTGCCAGATATTAGATTCATGAATATTCATATTAGTAATGACAGTGGAATCTATTGCGGCACGATTAACATCATTGGCAAGAGCATTCATGTCCCAATTTCTTCTATACCCGGTGAATGACAGGTTTAGTAAACTATTTTTAGCGAACTTCCATTCTATACCAGCGTTTAAATTTTGCTGAGTAGTAATATTTTCCCGGTCGCTGTGATCCTTCACCGTCTGCGCAAATCCATTTTGAAGGGATTCATTTGTCATTTTGAAGATATGCAGGTTGTGATTTCTTAAGATGGAGTAATCAATGAAGAATGCAAGCTTATTGCCGCGGTGATTGAGGTTAAAATTTCCACCTAATGTTTCCGCCCATCTATATCCCAGCGTAGCGCCAAAGGAACCATTTGTACCAAAGGCTGAAGTTCCTTTCATAACAATATGAATGATCCCTGCATTTCCCTCAGCATCATATTTTGCAGGGGGCGCTGTGATCAGTTCAATTTTTTCAACGTTAGATGAACTCATGCCATCCAGCATTTGAACTACGACATCCAAAGGCAGTTCTATTATTTTCCCGTTTATCATGATCTTTACCCCTGACTTTCCATTCATCGTAATTGTATTGTTCTGCCGGTTTACCACGATCCCGGGAGATTTTTGAAGGACATCAAGAACGGTATTACCAGATGAAGTGATGCTACTTTGAACATTTACAACCAGCCTGTCTATCTTTTGCTCAATCAAGGGCTTTTTTGCCTTTACAGTCACGACATTCAATTCAGTGGTTGCTTCTTTAAGGATTATGTCCGGAAGGATGATGTTGTTACTTCCGATGGAAATGTTCTCAGAAAAGAATTTGGAATATCCAACTACTGAAGAAGAGACCAGGTAAAAACCAGGGGCAACTTTTTCAAAAATAAATTCTCCATAGCCATCTGCTGTGACGGTTCTTAGTATCGAAGAATCCGGATTGAGAAGAGTTACAGTAGCAAATGATAGATTTTGCCGCTGATCTTTTATTCTTCCTTTGATCGATACCTGGCCGAAGGAATAAATTGCCGAACATAAAGAAAACAGGATGGAGAGTTGAATTTTCACAAATTGATCTGGTTTAGAATTTTGGTTTATATGGTTTATAATTTTTTAATAATATTTATAAATAGCTTAACCACCACTGGCCGGATCGATGAGTTCTTTTATAGTCATCAAACCGTTTACAAAATGGATACAAAATGAAAATGAGTGCTACCCAAACGAGGTAAACGGTTAGTAAATTGAAGCCATATCCTTTCAGTGCCGGTGAACGATTTATCATGGTCGTTAATACCATGTCGGACCACTTGTACCCGCTGATAACTGCGGCAATTAATGCAAACAGGTGTATCAGAAGAATATGAAGCAGGTAGTAAAACATAGGTACCCGTCCAAATACTGTGATCTTTTTTGTGAATGCATTTAGTGGTTTTTCGGTAAGCGCAAGAAAGATCAGTGCAGGCCCCAGTGTCATCAATATATATAAAAGGGAAGGCGGGTATTTGCTGACATTTAAAAACGACAAAATGGTGAATGCAAAACTGTTTTGAGCGGACCAGGGAGACGAATCACCATAGATATTTATGTAACGTAAAATGACAAAGAGGGCAGTCGCGACCACGCCAAGGGAAAGAAGAATTGTTCTTCTTTTTTCAGGCTCATACTCGTGGTTGAATAAACTCCCGCAACAATAGCCAATAGCTATAATGCCCATCCATGGTATTGCGGGATAATGTACATGAAAAGTAATATGTCCGAATGTAAAAAAGCCTGTCTTGTGTAATAATGCCCAAAGAAAAGCCGGTATATTATTGCCTGTTACATGTACATTATCCAGCAGGTTGTGAGAAGCGATCAATAAAAGACTTGTTACAAGCAACAGGCCCCGTTTCATATAGATCATCGCTGACAGGAAGATCATTGAAATCCCGATCACCCAAATGACCTGCAGATTAAAAAAGTGATAGGAGGGATTAAATGTCCGGAACAGGGATAGTATAAAGAGTTCTGCGAACACTAACCATAGTCCCCGGGTAAAAAGAAAGAGTGATAGCTCTTTCTTTGTTTTGTTAGTACCGTACAGGTATGCTGAGATACCGGCAAGAAATACAAAAACGGGTGCGCAGAAATGTGTTATCCACCTGGTAAAGAAAAGTATAACATTCGTATGGTTAAGGTCTTCGGGGTTATACAGAAAGGCACTGTTGTGAAAATAGTCACGCACATGATCAATCGCCATTATTATCATCACGGTGCCTCTTAAAAGATCAATGGATTCAATTCGTCTTGTTTTAATTTTTTTTATGGAAGAATATATCAGCAACCCCTCAGAAGAAACTTCGGGTATTACCTGGTAGTGATTTTCGGCGTGATTATTTTTTATAAATCGGTAGATCATGGTTGGCTCCTGCTTTTATTCATGACCGTCGATGGTCAACAAAACAAGTTTCCGGGAGCTTTTTTGATTGTCCTGGTATACTTGTGCAGATTTTTTACTGATTGTGACTTCAAGTTTTAATGTTATACTTAATGTGTTATTCTCGCCGAAGTGCTTTACTCTATTCAAATTTGCTGTTGCTTCTCCTCTTGCGGCACTAATGATGTCTTTGATCAGTTTGTTGAAATCTATCTCACTCATCTTTTATATTTTAAAGATCGATTGGTGATTCCCTCTGCCGATCTCAGCCAATCCTTATTCAAAGCTTATTTTGCGAATACGATGATTGTTGATGTCTGCCACATAGATATTTCCCTGCTTGTCTATTCCCAACCCACCCGGAGAAGAAAATTTTGCAGACATCGCATCGCCATCCTGGTATCCGGCAGTGCTCCGGATGCGGTGGCTTAAAGGGTCTGCGACATAGATCGTTCCATCTTCGGCAACAGCTACATCCAATGGATTTCTAAAGCTTGCACTTAGCACGGGGCCGTCGGCAAAGAATGGCCTGCCATCACCAGCTATTGTAGTGACTGTCCATTTTTTTTCACGTGAAGGATTAATCGGTGTATATCCCTGGTTGTATTTCCTGCAAGCGATGTTACCAATAAGCGCAATTAGCAGGAGTGATATGATGAGTTTTTGGTTCATACGTTTTAAACGGTTCTCTTTTCAATTACCTATGAGAGGATTTGATTTTTGCTTCTAGCCCTGACCATTTTGCGAAGGCTGGTCTTTTCTGTTCTCTTTTTTCTTGACTGCATTGAGACCATACCCCATTTCTTTAAACATATCCTTTATGCCTTCCGATATCGCTGATGAAAAAAGGAAGGAGTAGGTATTTTTTCTTTTGAAAAAATGCGTTACAAATAATACTACCGTCATAATCATGCTTCACATTTTATCGGGCCAACTGCCTGGTTGCAGATATATTTTATACTTTAAAACCGGTGAAAATTGACCAGAAAAAGTCATCCCGCCATTCGGCGGGATGACTTGCATCCCGTTTTATGAGGTCAATTGAATCAATGGGATCACTTGATTTTTTGTTTCTGGTATACAGTTATGTCACCAAACTCAGTTGCTGAAGCAGTCACGGTATGATTGGGAGTAATTACCCTGACATAATACCGTGTTGGAGACTCTGGTGTTTTGAACTCATAGACAGCCTGGATAGTTCCTTCGCTGAACCTTTTGTTCAGTGATCCACTTACCATTTTAGGCAATTCGTCTTTGTCTATAGGTTTTCCAAAGCCAAAGGTCTCTCCATCATTGTAATAAAACACGTCCCTTTGAGTATTCAGCTCAGTGAATGTAGCGATGGAAATATCATCGATAATTTTCCATGAAACATTTACAATGGGGCCATATTGCTGTTTGAATTTGGCCTCGACCAAAGGGCTGACCTTTACTCCTGATGGAGCTTTTGCAAATACTGCGGGTCCAGGATCGGGTCCTCCCGCCGGAGTCCTCGCAGTTAGATTAAGCGTTACAAACGCCGTTAACAGAAAGATTACACTCTTTTTCATCTGATAAAATTTAAGGTTAATGATAATTGATTGTGTATATAATAACAGAGTTTTGTAGCTCGTTTGATTTACTCAAAGATGTGTCTCAATTTTTCTTTTTGATAAACTCTTGTCTCCCCAAATTCATTTGCTTCGACAATCATTGTGTGCCGGGGAGTGACCACTCTCGCAAAATACCGGGTTGAAGAGCCCCTTTCTTTAAATTCATAAGCCGTTTGAATAACTCCTGAACTGAATTTTGCGTTGATTGATTTTGTTACATTTTCCGGCAAGTGATCTCTTCGAATTGTTTTCCCAATTCCAAAGATTTCTCCGTCTTCGTAATAGTACACTTCCGTTTGCTCGCCATCTTCAGTGAATGTAGCAATGGTGATCTGCACATCTGACTGATCATCGACAATGCTCCACGAAACATTGGCGAGGCTGCCATACTGCTTTTTGAATTTCGATTCGATCAACGGATTAACCTTTGCTCCTTTTAGAGTTTTTGCAAAAACTCCGAATACAGGACCTGGTGTTCCACTCACCGGCGTCTTTCCAAAAAGACTGAGTGACAAAAATGCCGGTAACAGGAAGATTACATTCTTTTTCATCTTATAAAATTTAAGGTTTAATGGTTTCAAAATTTTGCTATTGATTTTTTATTTGAAGAGGCAATTTAGAAAGAATGTTATCCTGTAAAGTCCTATCTTTTTCCAACGGTTGTCCTTTTTTTCCCATCGTTCATCTATACATTTCCTTAACATTTCAACAACAGGATCACAACTCTTAACCTGCCGTTGCAGGATCAATTATTTGTTTTATTTCTTCAATTGTGTTGATAGGCAGGTTTCCTGATTTCGCGTGATGACGAATGTCATCTTTATTCTCCGCGATATGAATGCAATAGATCTTATCATCAGTAACAAACGATTGCACCCACGAATAAGGTTTGCCTAATGCGGATATAACTTCAACAGTGGTCTTTGAAATATCCTTTAATTCTCTTGCTGTCATATTCCCTGCGCCGGGAAGTTTTCTTTCAACAATAAACTTTTTCATCGCGTTGTTTTTTTAGTGCAATACAAAGTTGTTATTGTAATTACCAGGATATTTAAGGGTCGTTCCCCAATTTGTAAAATGGCCTTCCCTATTTTACAATGCCCAGGCGGGCTGCTTCAGTTACGGCTTTTGAACGTGAATTAACATCCAGCTTAAACAGGATCGAGGAGATATGATGATCGACCGTTTTTGGAGAGATAAAAAGTTCTTCCGCTATTTCCCTGTTTTGGATCCCCCTTTTTAATAATTGAAGAACATCCAGTTCCCTATTTGTGAGTTGTGCAGGATTTGTTTTTGTACTTCCTCTCAATCCTCTTGGAATTTTTTTGATACCGGAAGAACGCATTTCCATCTTGAGTTTTTCATAAATAGCATCTGCCCCTAACTGTTGAATGATCAAAAGAGCTTTTCTTTTATCGTCTTCGGTTCCGTCAAATAATGACAACGCTTGTTCATAAGGACATCCGAGTTGTTCCCATGAGTCGGCCTCCTGTAGCAATGTTGTCTCGCTGCTTATGCTGTTTTTGCATTTTTCCTTAAGCTCGGGGTAATGGTCCTTCATTTTGTCCAACCAGAAAAAGAACCTGCACGTTGCGGAAATTTTTTCCAAATGTAAAAACATGTTCATTGTCTCATGAAGCACCTCCTGCTCGATGCATCTTTTTCCTGAGGCCCATTCATATTCTAACAAGGCGATCATAGCCGGGATGATTCTTTGCAATTCCGTGGTCACAAAAGCCATTTTTTTTGCTTCAAGCAACAAGGGAAGCGTGTCCGGTTCTCCTCTCCGTATTTTTATGGTAGCAACAACCGTTAGTGCGCCGATCTTAATAACGGGTGGCAGGTTTTCTTTTTTTAAAAGATTCCCGGCGATCGTAAAGGCTTCATTCCAGTTACCGGTTTCGAGGTTCAACCTTGCCTTCCAGCCGAGCATGTACAATTTCAAAGAATCTATGTCTCTTTCTTCGCAGTAGTTGATCCCTTCTTCGAGGGTTTGTTTCGCAAACGAATAATTTTTTATTGTCACCAGGTTACTTCCCATTGCTGTATAAGCCCGGGCCGCGTGTTCATGATAAGAATTCTTTAATGAAATTTCGAGTCCTTCCTGCAACAGGTCTATTCCTTTTTGTGTGGATGATTGAGTAAGCATAAGCGCTGAACCCATATTGATCATTGCATGAACGAGTGTTTCCTCATCGTTCACGTCACGTGCGATCGCAATTGCTTTTTCTCCCCAGAATATACATTCGCCCGTTTGATCCGACAACATCTTCAACTGTGACATGTTGCTATATGCCATAGCCTTTGCTTTGGAAGATGGTTGTTTGTTTAAAACGTCAATGGCTTTTCCTGCATAACTCTCGGCTTTCTGACGATTGCCATCAAACCACCAAAGTCTTGAAAAGAGCCGCAAGCTATTTCCCAATTGCTCAATTTCATTTTTCTCTTCCCATACTTTTAAGGCTTTTCCCTGGTAAATGATCGCATCCTGTAGTTGATTGGTGAGGTAGCATTCATAAGCATAGTCTTCATATAATCTCACAAGCTGATCTGTATCATTTTCTTCGAAATATTCAATTGCAGTGTAAAACAATTTTGATGCTTCAATATGTGCTCCTACTGAAGCAGCCTGTTTCGCAGCCAAAGGAGCAAATTTTACGACCAGCTTATTTTCACCGGCATTTTTGGCATAGTGTACAATTTTTTCGATCTCTCCTTTTTCTTCGAATGATCTTAGGAAAAAATCAAGAACACTCTTATTCAAAGCAATTCGCTTAAACGGCGAAAGAGATGATTCGATAGTTCTTCTGTATAGTTCATGTTTAAAAAAGATCTTATTGTTTTTAATTACCAGGATCTTATTTTCAAGACAACTTTCGATGGCCTGGTGAAAGGAAGGATCGATCTTATAAAGTCGGGTGAGTTCTAATCCCTCGGGAATTACTGATAAAAATTGCAATACATTTTTTGTCTCATCTTGCAGCCGGTTATAGAAACTGAGTATTGAGTCCTTCACACTGTCAGGTACCCCAAGGCTATAACTTGCCAGGATTTCATTTACATAAAAAGGATTACCGCCTGAAATGCTGTATACATCTTCGCCGTCGTATCCCTTTTCATCAGCCAACTTCTGAACTGCCTGTTTCGATAATGGCGTCAATAAGAGACGCGTGAAGGTGTCAGGCGCCAGGTCGCTAAACACATTTCGCAATGAGTATTGCTGGTTGATCTCGTCATCACGAAGAGTAAGAATGAATAAACATTTTAACCGGCTTATCCGCCTGGCCAGGAATTTCACAAAATCAAGAGTTGCTTCGTCGGCCCAATGAATATCTTCAAATACAATGACAACGGGCTTCTGTTTTTGAGTTAATTCCTGTACAAATCTTGAGAACAATTCTGCTCTTGAGGAAACAGGATGAATTTCATTTATCCAATTCTCATTGATCTGCAGGGCGAGGTCGTACAAAGGCCCAAGAGGTCGTGGTGTGAAAAGAGAATCGCAGGCGCCGGTGTATTGAATACTTTCATCTTCGGTCTTTTTAAGGAATGTTTTGACAAGGGACGTCTTACCGATGCCAGCTTCACCCATAATAAAAAAACAATACCCCTCCCCTGAAGCAGCTTCTCTAAATCCGCTATCGAGTGCAGAAAGAAAATTGTCCCTTTCAATAAGTTCTATGTTATCAAAAATAGAACGCATGATATTCTCAAATGGCCAAAAATCCATAAACGTTTGCTGATAGAAAAAGGTTGTTTTTGTCGACAAAACATTTTGTCCCTGGGAATGGCCAGCAGGAATGGGAACAGGTGTAGATCAATTTGCCATTAATTCTGTCCCTATTTTGTTCAATTTCATTTTTTCGTTCAGGGCAAAGAGATATTCCAATGCTTCCGGAATAGTTTTACTGTAATCAATGCAAAGCGGATTTTTTTCTTCTATCCATTTGTAAAATATGGAGGGAAAACTCTCATCAATGGTCTTAAGACATTTGATTCCCAGTCTTTCCAATGCTGCTGCATTACAAACTTGCTCATATTGTCCCCGGATGGGAATAGAAATAATTTTTTTCCCGAGATGAATGGCTTCAGCCGGAGTTTCAAAACCGCCACCGGTAATGATACCTGTGCAATGTACCAGGCTCTGATTGAACAAGCCTCTGTTAACCGGGAGAAACCGGATATTACCTGATTTTTTTTCTTGCGGTGTGTCCTTTGAGAATATTTGAAAATTGAAATCTTTAAATGGATGAAAGAACTCTTCTAACTGTGGTTCGCAATAGGAAGGGAGATAAACCGTGAGATAGTTTTTGTTAGTGGGTTCAGAATCCAGGATATCTTTTTTAATAACTGGATGAAAGATAAACTCGTCATACTTTTCAAAATGCAGGCCGATGTGGTGAGTTGCTTTTGCATAATTTTTTAACACCCATTCGCCAACAGCACTTTTATTTTCTGGTCTTGGTGTTTTGGTTGATTGAAAACTTCCCTGGTGACCAAATTGAACTGATGGGATTTTTTTCTTTACGCATGCTGCTGCAGTGATGTATTCAAAATCGTTGATCACCAGGTCGTATTTTTCTACGGGCAATTCTTGTATTTCCTTTTTCAGTTTAAAGGGCTGATAACCTTTCATCATTTTCCAGTAGTCCAAACCACCTGTGCAATTATAAAAAAGACTCAATCCATTACTCCGGTATTTTATCGGCGCATCCAAAACCAGGGAACTATTTGCACCGCTTAAGAAAATGTCGACGGTTCCGTAGGATTGAAGATGAGGTAACAATTCCATTGCCCTGCTGATGTGGCCATTACCTGTCGCTTGTACCGCGTAGAAAAT
>Ga0157374_10001139_pt1 | contig 22716 bp, 19 predicted proteins | sample M25metaG_FD_115308 | JGI IMG/M metagenome (GOLD analysis project Ga0157374, IMG submission 115308) | Miscanthus rhizosphere microbial communities from Kellogg Biological Station, Michigan, USA - M2-5 metaG | ecosystem: Host-associated > Plants > Roots > Rhizosphere > Soil | place: USA: Michigan... | reverse complement strand
GTGACCTTGAATAAAAATATTGCAGAAATCAGAGGTTAATGCTTTCCATGTCCCTTGCCATTGCCGTTTCCTCCACCATTTCCATTATTGCCCTTTCCATTTTTAAAAGCTCCATTATGGTTCCCATTATCATGAATATATTTTGGATGGCCCTGCACTACATAATATTTGGGTTCATCGGAGTTTCGAATGATTACCTGGGAATTTTTTCTTCCCTTGTAACGGGCATATCTTTCGCGGAATACATTCGCGTGAAGGTACGGCCTTGGCTCATTGATCACTACCTTGTAACCGCTGTATACATCATAATAACGATAACGAACAGGCAATGATAGAGAAAAAACCCAGTTGCTGCCAGATAAATAAACATATTGATGGCGCGGGACATAATAATATACATCAATATCAGGCATATAATAATATTCCACATAGTCATAGCCTACCGGGCCCCATACGGGCTGGGATCCTATATTGACATTGACACCGACGCTGACCTGTGCCTGTGCTTTATGCGTTGAAACTATTATAGCAAAAAGAATTGTTATGGCCGGAATTATTTTTTTCATAGAGTTTGATTTTGTAACGACTATACTGTCCCAAAGAAGATGCCAGTAAGGTTGAAAATTAATAAATCCAGAATTGAAGAAAGATGATTTAAGGTGATATTATTTAAAAAAAGCTATTTACGAATAGAAATTATTGTCTATTTCCTAAGGATAAATACGACTCATCTGAGAGATTAAAATCCCGACCTGTTACTTACGAAATTGCTGCGTGTCATATTCACAAGAGCCACCCAAGAGATTCGAACTCTCGACCTGTTATTTACGAAATCCCGCAAGTCACCAGCAGTAGAGCCATCCATGGGACTCGAACCCACGACCTGCTATTTACGAAACAGCTGCTCTACCAGCTGAGCTAGGATGGCAAGAAAATAACTGATGACCTTGCGGGACTCTAACTGAGCTAGCATGGCGATAATAACAAATATAAAAGAACGGGATGGAATCAGGAAGTGCTGGCCTTTTGTAAAAACCTGTTAAAACCAAAATTTTTCGTTAACACCGGGCATGAATTATGCGTTAATAGCTAATAATTTTTACCATGCACCCAGGAAAAGCCTTCGTTGTCGTTTTAACATGTTCCTTCGTTTTTAGTTGCAAAAAAGAAAATAATAACTCAACGACAACCTCAACCCGGGAGCCCGACTGTGTCGATCAACACAGCCTCATGAGTGCAGGTATTGTTGATGAGCAATATATAGTTGTATACAAAGCATCTTCCTTAGATGCACATACCGCCACCCTCCGCCGAATATCGGATATGACCGAGGATGTTCTCCAAAGAAATAAGATAAGTTCTTTGGCAATGAAGGCAATATTCCAGGGAGAGCCGGGTGGATTTATCGCTCATCTTTCCAGGGGTGAGATGATACGTTTGAAAAACGATGCAGAAATTGAAGCAATTGAACCCGACAGGGTCATTTCACTCAGTACGTGCTTTACTGTGGCGGAACCGCGACTTGTTACCTGGAATGTGCAGCGTGTCGGTTTCGGAGATGGTACCGGTAAGATAGCATGGGTTATCGATACCGGCATTGACTTTGGCCACCCCGATCTCATAGTTGACCGGGAGCTCAGCAAATCATTTGTTGCCGGTGACACATCAGCCAACGATGATAATGGCCATGGTACACATGTAGCAGGTGTAATTGGTGCAAAAAATAATTCGTTTGGAGTAATGGGAGTAGCGGCCGGCGCAACACTTGTTTCTTTAAAAGTGCTGAACAAAGATGGCAGCGGACGATTATCATCGATCATCCAGGCCCTGGGTTATGTTAATGCAAATGGCCACCCTGGAGATGCAGTGAATTTGAGCCTTGGAGAAGACACGATATCAACTATTCTAGATCAGCAGGTGCAAAACACAGCCTCGAAAGGAATTTATATCGCCATTGCTGCGGGGAATGATAAAGAGCCTGCAAAAAATTTTTCTCCGGGTAGAGCAAACGGAGCAAACATCTTTACTGTGTCGGCAATTGACAGTCTTGATAATTTCGCCAGTTTTTCAAATTATGGAAATGATGCGGTCGACTATGCGGTTCCTGGCGTTCGTATACTATCCACCTATATAGGGGGCAAATATGCATACATGAGCGGAACATCAATGGCTACTCCACACATGACAGGTTTGTTATTACTAAAAGGAAATAACATTGCCACTTCAGGTCATGCCAAAAATGATCCGGATGGAGCACCCGATCCTATCGCGCATTATTAAAATGAGTGTCTTTGCGCTTAGGCTTGTTTTTGCCATTTTCTGCTCGTTTATCTAAATCACGATCAAGACTTCCCATCGAACCACCTTCGGAAGGGGCCTATTTCCGATCTGTCGTTTGCAACAAAGTTGATATGCTTATCCCCTATTGCCTCACCTGGTACATCCAAAATGTCGATCCTTTGGCTTTTTACTCATAACCTATTTTTTATTCAATGTGTCGTGAGATGCAGTATCCCTTCCCCGATTAATTGTATTTGTATCGCCTAAGCCATTGTTAGGACCTCCATCCGATTTGTTTGTTTCAGTGGTATTGATTGGAATACTATCAGTTGTCTTCGAACTACCGCTGTGACTATTACAGGAAGCCAACAATAAAATATTAAAAACAATAGTTGCTATTTTCATAGTTTATTTTTTTGTACCAGTATCCTGCATTTTATTTGGAATTAGTGAAGTATCTCTGTGTTGTGCAGTATCTGTCATACTACTCCCTACGCCAGTATCATACATATTTGTATTGTCTTTTGTTGCTGAGCTATCCGTTTGCTTTGTGCTGTTACCTGCGTTGTTACAAGCCACAAAAAATGCGACTACCGCAATCAATCCTATCTTCTTCATACACTGTTTTTTTAATTAAATAAAAAAGCTACAGTGATGATGTACAATTTTGTTGCCAGCATGATTGATAGATGCGGTTGGAAAAATTAGAGAACTATGGAAAGAGACCAGGTTCTGCTACTCATCGTTAACCACTAACCTTTTAAGATTTAAAGTTTCCTTTAAACTCTTTTCGGAATCTTTCGAAATCGGGGATTGAAACGTGTTGGACATATGGGTTTTCAGGATGATGTAAAATATATTCCTGGTGATATTCTTCCGCGGGATAAAATTTTGTATATGATTTGACTTCCGTAACGATTTTGTCCGCATACTTTTTCGAATCTGTTATTCGCTTTATTTCAGCTTCAATGATCTGTTTTTCTTTTTCATTCCTGTAAAAAGCAACGGACCGGTACTGGGTGCCCACGTCATTTCCCTGCCTGTTAACTTCCGTGGGGTCATGGCTGGCAAAAAAAGCCCTTACAAGGGTTTCGAAAGAAATTTTCGATGGATCATAATATACCTGTACAGATTCTGCATGACCTGTTTCTCCGCCACTCACTTTTTCATAATCAGGATTTGTATCCGTGCCTCCTGCATAGCCTGATACCGCATCACGGACGCCCACCAGACTTTGAAATACGATCTCGGTATGCCAGAAACATCCTTCGGCAAACGTCGCCACTGCTTCATTGGCTGACGGTTTTTCTTTGCTACCTGCAGCGATCTTTGCATCGGTTTGTGGGCGTGCGCAACCAGCAAAGACTATAATTGATAATAGGGTTGAAATGATCGCTTTCATACAAATTTTGTTTTTATTGCTTCGAACTTGTTGGAGGCTTGCCTCCTTCCGGCACAAAAATAAGAGCCAGGGAATTCATACAATACCTTTTACCTGTAGGCTCAGGACCGTCATCAAAAACATGCCCCAGGTGCGAACCTGTTTTACTGTCGACTACTGCCCAGCGAACCGTTCCGTAACTTTCATCCCTCACCAACCGCACGGCGTCCGGGTTAATCGGTGCAAAGAAACTGGGCCAGCCCGTTCCTGAGTTAAATTTTGATTCCGAGCTGAATACAGGTTGTAACGAAGCGGCAGAATAGTAGGTCCCTTTTTCGTAAAAATGATCGTACTTACCGCTGAAGGCTTGCTCTGTTCCCTCCCGCCTCAAAATGTTGTATTGTTCCGGTGTTAATCTTTCCTTCCACTGCGCATCTGAATATTGAACTGGATATACTGTTTTTTCATCGGCAACAGGGGGATCAGGATATTTTTGTTTAGTATTCATGGTTTTTGCCGTTTTACCCTGAGATTGTCCGCTGCTGCAATTAGAATTCAGCAGGGAGAAGGATACAACGACTAAAAAAAGAAGATTTTTCATTTTGTCCGGTTTACCTTAAATAAACGAATTAATACTACAAATGGATTATCAGACTACGTGTAAACGGACAGTATTAACAAGTTATTGATAAATCAGCTGCCCAATTTGCTATAGTTTTTCCATAATAGCCTGAGGTCTTGAACAGGTTCATACTCCCTGGCGTACCACTCATCGATTATCCGCAAACTTTCTGCCGGCAATGATCCAAGCGAGTTAACAGGAGTTCCATTACATCCGATGATGGCTTTGCGAAGCGTAGGTAGCGGTTTCCCGTTTCTTGCATAGCCAATCCAGGTCCGTTTTGCAAAGAACACCCTAAAACAGTTCCCAAAAAAATTCAATGGTCTTTTTACAAAAACGAAGTGTATGGGAAAGGTGATTAAGAACAGCAGGCATACGGTAAAATCAATCAGGCGTTTAATGCGCCTGTTGTAAGGAACCGCGAGCTCATAGCCGTTTTCTCTTGACAATGCTTCCCCGGTTGTATTTTTTGAATCACTTCCAACAATACTGTGACTTTTTGCGGCATGAAATTTTACACGAATATTTTTCGGAAGTGTATGAACAACCTGGATAATATCTTTGAATGACAAGCTTCCTTCACAGAAAATGATCTCTTTAAAATTTACTGAAGGCTGCAACATGCCTAGTTTTCCCCAATAACCGACCGTTCCTTGCTCATTTTCCTCAACTCCAACCCTTCCGACGATTCTTTCTTCAAGGTGTGATTGCTGCATCAGTTGTAGTGAAGATTGATATTCACTCTCTGTACCTGCAATCACAGTATAAGGCTTCTCTTCCCTGTTGTTTCTTTCGTATAATAAATTATTTCTTATCAGTAACCAGCGAAAAATGCTGATTAAAATAAATGCCACAATAGCGCCGAACAAAACGATGGCTCTTGAAAAACGCAATCTTTCGGGAAGTAACGAATAGGCTGCCAGTAATACAAGCGTGGCAGCAAGCGTGGACCGAATCAGCTCCGACCTTTTGAACCATTTGTCATATAGGCCTGCGTAATAAGCAACAATAAGATAACCAATAGTGAATGCCGGGATCGAGAACAGCAAAATCCTGTCCGGATAAAGAATATCGGGGCGCACATAGTTTGCCCATATATTCTTTACGATCCAAAAAGAAAAAAGTATAAGCAAGGCATCAATGAAAGGAAGACCGATCGATTTTATAAACTTTCCGATTGCGGTCATTATTGCGCGTAGCCAGATAGCCAGATGAATAAAGAATATAAAAAGACTTGCACTGCTGCCGCCATAGTGTTTGCGCACGAAAATGCTCATGGCACCGTAGAACATCCGGACATAATTTAAGCTCCCCTTTTTGGTGCTCTCTCCTTTGAAATGAAGAATATTGGTTTCGGCCAGGTAGTAATTTTTGTACCCTTTTTTCTGGATGCGATAACTCAGATCCACGTCCTCGCCATACATAAAAAATATTTCATCAAAACCATTCAGCTGGTCCATTAAACTCCGCCGCGTCATAATAAATGCTCCGGCCAATACATCCACTTCATGATTCTTATTTTCATCAAGATACCCGAGATGGTACCTGGAAAAAATTTTTGATTTTGGAAATAGACCAGCGAAACCAAATAATTTGAACAAAGAAGTGGAGGGAGAAGGAAACGCACGTTTTGATTCCTTCAAAAATCTTCCTTGACCGTCCAGCATTTTAACGCCAACTGCACCGGCATCTCTCTTTGCCTCAAAAAAAGCGATACATTTTGAAAAACAGTCTTCCGGCACGATTGTGTCGGGATTTAAAAACAAAACATATTTACCCGAGGACAATTTATACCCCTGGTTACATGCCCTGGTAAACCCAATATTTTGATCATTTTCGATAAACCTGACACAGGGAAAATCTGGCGACAGATAACCAATGCTATTGTCGTGGGAGTGATTATCAATAACTATCACCTCAGCGTCTATGCCAGCGCTTGCAATAGCTTTCTGAACTGAGCAAAGGCACTGCTCAAGGAAATATTTCACGTTATAGTTGACAATAATTACAGAAAGCACCATAAGCAGCTCAAATCTAAAATCCCTGACCGACCGTAGCAAATATTCTTTTCTGCAAACGTGTCAATTCCTAATCTAAAATCAAGGTTATCTTTGCCCATGCTTAAAACAACACTCTTAAATGCCGTTAAAGCAGGAGCAGCAGAGTTATCTCGATTTTTCAATAAAAGTTTTATTGTAAGTAACAAGGAGGGGATCAACAACCTTGTTACCGAAGCCGACCATGCCTCTGAAAAAGCGATACTCGATGTTATCTATAAAGAATTTCCTGACCATCACATCCTTAGTGAAGAAGCGGGAGAAATCATCCAGGATTCAAACTATAAATGGATCATAGATCCTATTGATGGAACAGTAAATTTTGCTCATAGTATTCCACTTTGTTGCGTATCAATTGCGGTCGAATACAAAGGCGAAATCATTTTGGCATCGGTTTATAATCCCATCATGAACGAGTTATTTTTTGCTGAAAAAGGAAAGGGAGCTACACTAAACGATAAACCTATCAGGGTAAGCAAAAAACAAAATGTTATGAATGCCTGCCTGGTAACAGGCTTTCCTTATACTTACCTGGATATGCCAAATGGACCCTTGCAAATATTTGAAAAATTGATCAGAAAAGGGATTCCAGTTCGTCGTCTTGGATCTGCCGCCACTGATCTTTGTTGGGTGGCCGCAGGACGGTTTGATGGATTTTATGAACACAAATTGCAAGCATGGGATAGTGCAGGAGGATACCTGATCGTTGAAGAAGCAGGAGGTAAGGTAACCGATTTTAACGGGGGTAAGTTTTCTCCTTATCAGCCACATATCCTTGCAACAAATGGCGACATCCATGAAGAAATGCTGGCAGTCATCAATAATGAAAAGGAATTATAAGAGTTTATGATTTTTAGATTTGTGAATAACGATTTACTGAATGGACGTCAAAAAGAACGGGTTAATGGAAAATAGAACAGAAATATCATCTTTAGGGGAATTTGGGTTGATCGATTACCTTACCAAAAATATCGAACTGCAAAATGCATCCTCGATTGTTGGCGTGGGTGATGACGCGGCAGTGATTGATCACTTCGGGAAACAAACGGTCATTACTTCTGATATGCTTGTCGAAGGAGTACACTTTGACCTGATGTACACTCCACTTAAACACCTCGGCTACAAATCTGTGATCGTAAACCTCAGTGACATTTATGCAATGAATGCCACTCCCACACAGATAATATTGAATATTGCTATCAGCAACCGTTTTAGCATAGAAGCCCTCGATGAGTTCTATAACGGCGTTTATACTGCCTGTGAAAAATATGGAGTTGACCTGATTGGGGGCGATACTTCTTCTTCGCAAAAGGGTTTCATCATTTCTGTTACGGCTATTGGTGAAGTCACTCCCGATAAGTATGTAAAACGAAACACAGCAAAAAAGGGCGACCTGATATGCGTAAGCGGCGACCTCGGAGGTGCTTATATCGGGTTGTTGTTTTTGGAAAGAGAAAAAAAGATCTACCTCGAAAACCCTAACATTCAACCGGACCTTGAAAGTGAGTCGTATGTAATTGGAAGATTGTTAAAACCGGAAGCAAGAAAAGACATTATCGAATTTTTCGAAAAGGAAAAACTAACGCCCCATTCAATGATGGATATCAGCGACGGGCTGAGCTCAGAAATCTTGCATATAAGCAAGCAAAGTAATCTTGGTTGTGTGATCTACGAAGAAAGGTTACCTATTGCTGAAGAAATGAAAAATGCCGCCTATAAATTCCAGATAGATCCAACAGCTTGTGCCCTGAGTGGCGGCGAGGATTATGAACTTTTATTTACCATTGACCAAAATGATTATGATAAAATCAAATTAAATGAAGATATTAGTGCGATCGGGTACATGACTGAGCTGGAAAAGGGGACAAACATCATAACAAAGGGTGATAGTACCTATCCCATTACAGCACAAGGATGGAATGCATTTAAAACGAACCAGGGTTAAAGTTTTTCTGGGTATGAGGATTCCGGCACTATTTATTTTACTAACAATTTTTACGACAGGTTGCAGCAGTTTTAAATCTTCTTTTAATCCCGCGAAAAAATATTCTTCGGAACAACTCGAAAAAGACTACTCCATTTTTCAAAACATCTTACAGGAATCCCACCCGGGTCTTTATTGGTATACGCCAAAGGATAGCATGGACTATTATTTTAACTGGGGAAAGGAGCAAATAAAAGACTCATTAACAGAACCGCAGTTTAAACAGGTCTTAAGTTATGTTCTTGCTAAAATGGATTGTGGTCACACCACAGTACGTTCCTCAAAAAAATACTCAAATTATCTCGACACATTAAAAAATGAAAAATTTTTCCCTTTGAGTCTTAAACTGTGGAGCGATACTACAGTCGTGGCCGCCAATCTAAACAGAAGAGATTCAATTTTAAAACGTGGGACTATTGTCACGGCGATTGACAACAAACAGATGAAACAAATAACGGACACACTTTTTAAATTCATTTCTTCTGATGGCCATAATACCACCCACAAATTCCAAAGCCTAAGCAACCGTGGAGTTTTTGGCTCACTTTATACTTCCGTTTATGGAATGGCAAAAAGGTATAGCATTGACTACCTCGACAGCTCGGGAAAAATACACTCAACCACTATTCCTGTTTATGACCCGTCTAAAGATACCTTTAATCGTACGGCTATCAGGCGCTTTATCCGACCTACTAAAAAGGAACGAAAGGAAATGAACCTGCGAAACATGCGCTCCCTGCGCATTGATGGCAACAATCAAACTGCTTTCCTCGATGTAAATTCATTTGGAAGGGGCTACCAGTTAAAAAAATTTTTTAAACAATCATTTCGCTCTATTCGTAAACATCATATTGAATATCTCGTGGTTGATGTTCGCGGCAATGGTGGCGGAAGTGTCACTAACTCAACCTTGCTGTCAAAGTATCTCGTGAACGAAAAATTCAAGGTTTGCGATTCATTATATGCCATTAGCCGCAAGAGTCATTACAAATCTTACATCGAAAAATATTTTCTGAATCGCCTGTTCATGATTGCTTTTACCCGCAAAAAAAAGGATGGCCACTTTCATTTCGGCTACTTTGAAAGGCATCGTTTCAAACCCAAACGAAAAAATCACTTCAACGGTAAAGGCTATATTCTAATTGGGGGCAATTCATTTTCAGCCACAACCTTATTTGCTAATTCCGTCATTAAACAGGATAATGTGACGGTGGTCGGCGAGGAGACCGGGGGCGGTTCATACGGTAACACGGCCTGGCTTATTCCCGATGTAAAATTGCCTGAAACAAAACTGGAATTCCGTCTTCCGCTTTTCAGGCTTGTGATGGATAAAGATCAACCCAAGACGGGCCACGGCATTTTTCCCGAAGTGCAGGTGTTGCCCACTTCTGATGCAATACGACGAAACGCTGACTATAAATTGGATAAAGTAATGGAGTTGATTAAAGATGATAAAATTGAAAAGTTAAAAACTAAAAGTCCCTAGTGCGCAACTGATAAATAACTTTTATCTATTCACTGTTAGTTATTATCTTAAACCTATCCGCATCTTTCCAGAAAGGAAATTTCTCTCTTGTTTTTTCCAAATGAGATTTGTCGAGCGTGACAGTAAAAACATCTTCCTCGTCATTCTTATGATAAAGAATTTCACCCATTGGATCAACAGCCATACTCTCACCTGTATAGGGAATTTTGTTTCCATCATCACCCGTACGATTTACACCGATAACATAGCTTTGGTTTTCGATTGCCCTTGCCCGCAACAAGGAAGTCCACGCGAGGACTCTTCTTTCAGGCCAGTTGGCCACGTAGATCAAAACGTCGTACTCAAAATCACCCTGTTGACGACTCCACACCGGAAACCTGAGGTCGTAGCAAACCATTAAATTTATTTTCCACCCTTTGACAGATGCGATCAATCTTTTTTTGCCCGCGGTGTAATGCTGATCTTCATCTCCATAAGCAAATAAATGTCGTTTGTCATAATATCCGATCTGCCCGTTAGGCAGTACCCAAACCAGGCGATTATAAAAATTTCTATCCTCCTCAATGATCACACTTCCGGTAAGAATAATTTTTTTCTTAGCAGCAATCCGTTTCATCCATTCCACCGTTTCCCCGTCCATTGTTTCCGCGAGTTTTTTGGGTTGCATACTAAATCCTGTGCTAAACATCTCGGGCAAAACCACGATCTCTGTCGGTTGAGAAATGGAAAATATTTTTTCTTCAAGCATCTGCAGATTTGCTTCCTTGTCTTCCCAATGAAGCGACGATTGAATCCCGGTAATAATAAGAGTTGACATCCTTTAATTTGAAAAATTATTTATTGCCTCCTTCACCAAATCTAGTTCATATCCTTTCTGCATCAAATAATCCATTGTTTTCTTTTTGCGAACCAGGTGCTGCTCATGTTTCAATGCAGCATACCCTTTCTTTAGCAAGTTTGTTTAAAATAGCCCCATATTCCTTCTTATTGATCTGTTCCAGTGCTTTTTGAGCAATTTCATCGCTAACTCTTTTTTCTCTTAGTCCCTTCTGGATCTTCTTTCTTCCCCATTGTTTCAGTTTAAACCTGCCGCGGGCGAACGCTACGGCAAATCTTTCATCGTTGAGGCAGTTTTCTTTGACTAACTCGGCTATAAGTTCGTCGTGATCTTTCTTATTGACACCCAATTCACACAATTTTTCCTTTATTTCGCTTTGACACCGCTGTTGATAACGGCAATAAAATCTCAATTTCTGTAAAACCTGCTCTTTTGTAAGCCTCTTCTTGTACATTCTCCAAAACTAAAAGGTTTTGTAAAAACAATCTATCCCGGAAGCTGTTTTTACAAAGTACGCGTAAATTTGATCTAAATAATGTGACGATACGTGGCTGGTATGCATGCTGGCGATCGCGTTTCAGAGCGACGTACACTTTCTTAAACTTCAAAAAATTAGATTATGAGCGACAAGAAAAACCCGGTTTATTCAAATACCGATAGTTCCAAAGTTGTATTGAGTGACGATGAATGGCAGAAAATTCTACCAAAGGATGTTTACCATATTGCCCGCGAAAAAGGAACCGAAAGGCCATGGAGCAGCAAGTTTGAAGATTTTTCCGAAATAGGAACCTACTATTGTGCGGTGTGTGGAAATCCTCTTTTTAAAAGTGATACCAAATTTGAGAGTGGGTGCGGTTGGCCAAGTTTTTATCAGCCCATAAGTAAAGGGAGTATTATTTATACGCCTGATAACACGCATGGTATGCAGAGGACCGAGGTAACATGTGGCCGTTGTAAATCGCACCTCGGCCATGTGTTTGACGACGGCCCTCCGCCAACAGGTCTTCGCTATTGCATCAACGGTGTGGTACTGGACTTTGAAAAAGCAAAGGAAGCAGAGAAAAAGTATGAACAAGGGGCAAAGAACAAGGATCAGGAATGAGTGCTCCTCCAATTACAATCATTAATCATTAATTACTATTTATTCCTATTTCATTCCTGGACTTGGTGTCGTCCGGCGTGTGCCCCGTAGCTTACGTCTTATACCTTGTATCTCTGCAATTCTCCCTTCATGTAAAAGCGAGGTTTTTATTTCATCGTCTGAGCAGGTATGGATACATTTACCCGTCTAAACCGTTTATATGAAGATGATTATAAAACCGTTGTTGTGCTTTGTTCTGCTGATTGGCTTTCTTTCACCGGATCTTTCTTCACAGCTCAATCTTAACCAGCCGATACCCGTTGACCCAAATGTAAAAATTGGTAGACTGCCGAATGGCCTGACATATTATATTCAAAGGAACCTTAAGCCGGAGAAAAAGATGGAACTCCGTCTTGTCGTGAACACGGGGTCTATTCTTGAGGACGCTGATCAGCGTGGATTAGCGCATTTTATGGAACATATGAACTTTAACGGTTCAAAGCATTTTCCCAAAAATGAACTTGTTGACTATTTACAAAAAGTAGGAGTAAAATTTGGCGCAGACCTGAATGCATCTACAAGTTTTGATGAAACAGTTTATATTCTTCCTATTTCAAGTGACGACCCGCAAATTGTAGAAGAAGGCTTTACTGTTTTAGAGGATTGGGCCGGAAATAATTTATTGGATAAAACAGAAATCGATAAGGAAAGAGGAGTTGTACTGGAAGAATCCCGGCTTAGTAAAGGGGCACAGGAAAGAATGCGTCGCCAATATCTTCCAAGACTTTTTAACGGTTCTAAATATGCGGAGCGTTTACCTATAGGCAAAGATTCCATTTTAAAAACTTTCAGCCCGGCTACGCTGGAAAGATTTTACAAACAATGGTACCGGCCGAACCTCATGGCAGTGATCGTCGTCGGAGATATTGATCCTGCGGAGGCCGAAAAGAAGATCAAAGCTCATTTCAGCGGGTTTAAAAATCCAGCCAATCAAAAACCAAGGCCTGCGATCACGCCCATTGCCACCAGGACGAAGCCTGATGCGATGGTTGTTACAGATGATGAGGCTACTAATTCCATTCTTGAAGTTTTCAATTACATAACTCCCGCAAAAAAAATAAAAACATGGGCTGGCTATCGCGAATCGATAAAAAAAGAATTGATTAATTCCCTCATCAATGAACGTTTGCAGGAGCTAACACAAAAAGAAAACCCTCCTTTTGTGTATGGATACACCGGCACAGACCAGTTTATACGCGGATATGACGCGTTTATTTCATTCGCTGTTTTGGGAGATAACACAACAAAAGAAGCAATAAACGCATTGCTCGCGGAAACAGAGCGTGCAAGAAAATTTGGTTTTTTACCAACCGAATTCGAAAGAGCAAAAGCCAACCTTTTAAACGAGGCGGAAGAGGCTTTCAAGGAAAAAGACAAAACACAATCTTCAACGATTGTTTCAAGTTATGTCGATAATTTTCTTGAAGGCAGTCCCATTCCCGGCGCAGAAAGCAGGTATAAATTTTTGAAACAGGTTTTACCCGGTATCACGTTAAACGAGATCAATGAAGTCGCGAAAAAAATGCCGGCCACGACAAATGCTTTTGCTCTGGCCATGGCGCCAACAAAAAGAAAAGATAAGCTGCCTTCAGATGATGAGCTGGAGAAGCAAATCATCGCGGCTTCTAACCAACAAGTAAAACCTTATGAGGAAAAAGCGGTTGCATCGAGCTTAATGGAAGGTTCTCTTTCAGCAGGAAAAATAGTTTCAGAAACAAAAAATGAAAAACTCGGTACTACCAATCTCAGTTTAAGCAACGGAGTAACCATCACCGTAAAGCCAACAACTTTTAAAAATGATGAGATCCTAATGGATGGCTGGCGGTGGGGCGGCTGGCAAGCCTTTTCACTGGATGAGAAAGACAATGTGAAACATGCCGCTGAACTGGTAAGTATGATGGGGGTAAAAGACATGTCGCCCACGGATCTTCAAAAATTCCTTTCGGGAAAAACAGTAGACGTGATGCCCTATATCAATGACCATGAAGAAGGGATCCAGGGAAGCAGCAGCACAAAGGATTTTGAGACCTTTCTTCAGCTCGTCAACTTATACTTTACTCATCCACGGAAAGACCAGTCGCTGTTTAATTCTTATATAACCAAACAAAAAGGTCAGCTGCAATTTTTAAAATCAAATCCTAAATATTTTTTCCAGGACACATTATACAAGATTGCTTACAACAACAGTCCCTGGGTCACCTTTTTACCTTCCTCAGCAGAATTCGAAAATTTGAAGCTGGATAAAATAATGACTGATTACAATAAAATATTCAGTAATGCCGATGGGATGCACTTCACATTTGTTGGCAACGTTGATCTCCCCAGCGCAAAATCTTTATTGGAGAAATATCTTGGTTCGTTACCGGCCAAACCTGAAGAGCATGCGTTTAAGGACAATGGAGCACGACCCATCCAGGGAACTGTCTTAGCCAATATCAAAAAGGGGAAAGAATCTCAAAGCTTTATCAATGTGATCTGGTCCGGAGAAACACAATACAGTCGCGAAGAAAATATCGCTTTCAGGGCGCTGATCGACGCTTTGAATATCAAGATAGTTGAAAAGCTAAGAGAAGAAATGAGTGGCATGTATAGCGGAGGACTTAGTGGCTCCATTCAAAAACGTCCTTATGTTCATTATACAATTACCGCCAACATTCCTTGCGGCCCTGAAAATGTTGACAAGCTTACCGACGCTTTGTTCTCACTGATAAAAAACGCCCAGGACAACGGAATTGATCAAAAGGACCTAGACAAAGTAAAGGAAACATCGAAGAAACAGTACAAGGTCAATATGCAAAGTAATGATGCCTGGCTCGCTAATCTTTCCAATGCATTTATTGATCAGAATAATCCTGAGAATATTTTAGACTACGAACAAAAATTAGATGCACTAACTGTACAGGACCTGCAAAATGCGGCGAAGAAATTTCTGAGTACAACAAATTATATAAAAGCAGTTTTATACCCGGAGAGCGCAAATGTGGAAGAAGGAGTAAAAAAAGCATTTTAAAACAATGTTGACGTCATTGCGAGGGAGGAACGACCGAAGCAATCTATTATATGAGATTTTTAGATTGCCTCGCTGTGCTTGCAATGAGGGCTCTTGAGGCTGCTACTGGTTTTAGATTAACCAATTAAGTGAACGTTGTGTACTTTCATGGAGGCAATCAACTCATGGAATACAAAGCGCTGTCACGTTTAATTTATCTCGCAGCCGGTTTGCTGGTTGCCCTGTGGTTTGTACACGAGGTATTACAGGTAATCCTTCTTTTATTTTTTGCCATCGTTATCACGATTGTTTTGAATGCTCCCGTTATTTGGCTGGAAGGAAAAAATGTTCGTCGACCTATCGGATCACTAATCGTGTTTTTTACTGTTCTTCTTTGCTTCGGTCTGTTAGGCTGGATGATAGTCCCCAAATTAGTGACACAAGTGAGACTGTTGGTTACAAATCTGCCCGCATATTTGGAAGGTCTGAATACCAGAATTGAAAAATGGCTGGGAGAATATGGCAGTGACCGTCAAGCGGCAAAAGATACCGCAAGTGCCATTACTGCTTTGCCGCCTGTTTCGACAATTATCAACAGTGTGGGTCAATATTCCATCCAGTTATTTCAGAATCTTTTACTGATCATCTTTTTCTTTTGCCTCGTAATCTATATGCTGATTAATCCAAGGCCATTGCTTGAATTATATCTTTCCTATTTTCCGGACCGAAAAAAGGACAAAGCAGCGGAAGCATTTTCCTATGCATCAAACATGACCATCGGATGGATGTGGTCAAATGTAGCCGCTGGCGCTATAAGGGCCGTTATCGTGTGGTTTTTTCTCTATTTTATGGATATTCCGGGAGTGTGGGTTTGGGCCGCTGTGACGTTTTTTGCTGAATTGATCCCCAAAATTGGATTTTATATCATGGCCGTTCCTCCCATACTGATCGCTTTAGCGATCTCTCCGCTTACGGCTTTGTGGGTTGCAATATTCTATATCGGGCTGGATGAAATAATCGGAGATTTTATCATTCCCCGCATACGGTCAAAAACAATGAAGATCCATCCTGTCTTCATTTTGATTATGATCATAGCCATGTCATCGGCCTTTGGTATCATGGGGGCATTTATTGCGACCCCACTTACCGCCTTCATAAAAGCATATTATGAAACCTTTTACCGGAAAGAAATCGAACAAGAGAAGCATGATAAGAATATTGACAAGATGCTCTATCGCAAGTAGTTTAAAGCATTCAAAATTTAAAATACACAAACAACCTCCCGAAATTCTTACTATCATTCTCAATGCGGTGGTAAAGCGGCTTTATGTGCGGCTGTTGTAAAAAACGTTCCACTTTTTTTCTCAGCTGCCCGCTTCCTTTTCCGGGAATTATTTCCACTTCCCGAATTCTTTTTTCAATTGCTTCATTGAAGATATTCTCCAAGGCCTGGTCAATTGCTTTTCCATTATTGTAGACGTCGTGCAAGTCTAGTTTTAGTTTCGCCATAGAATTAAAAACGGAAAGATAATGAATGTGATTTTTTGGTAATATTCTTGTACATCTCACATAAATAATTCTTATGGCAACGGAACAATATCATGAACCCGCAGATGAGTTAAGCCAGGAGACCAGGACATTTGCACGGATAGTTACGTCTCTGATAGAAGAAGCGGAAGCCATCGGGTGGTATGAGCAGCGGATTTCGCTTGAAAAGGATAAGCAGGCAAAAGCCATTATGGAAAATGCCCAGCAGGAAGAATTTAAACACTTCGGAATGGATCTTGAATTTCTACTTCGCAGGAAAGAAAAATGGAGAACAGTCTTGCAAAGCATATTGTTTAAAAAGGGTGATATTGTTGAATTGGGAGAAAAAGGTGAGGAAAAAATAGATTAAACAGTTTTTTACAGTTTTATTCTCTTAAACCGCGACCCGATTTTGGCCGCAACTTCATTAATTTGCAGCCATGCAGGATTATTTACGTGGTTTGAATGAACGGCAGATAGAAGCAGTACTCCATATCACTGGACCATTGATGATCGTAGCAGGTGCCGGTAGTGGAAAAACAAAAGTTCTCACGACACGAATTGCCCATCTCATGGCGAATGGCGTGGATTCTTTTCATATACTGGCTCTCACTTTTACCAACAAGGCGGCAAAAGAAATGAGAGAAAGAGTGGAGAAGATCCTGGGGAATAATGAAGCCCGCAATTTATACATCGGTACTTTTCATTCGGTGTTCGCAAGGGTGCTCCGGATAGAGGCAGTAAAGCTAGGGTATCCAAACAATTTTACAATTTACGATACCGATGACGCGAAAGCAGTCGTAAAAACGGTTGTCCACGAGTTAAGTCTTGACGACAAACATTATAAACCTTCTTCCGTTTATAATCGCATTTCATCGGCAAAAAATTCATTGGTTGGTCCCGAAGAATACGCAAGAGATTATTATATTCAACAGGAAGACATGAGGGCCAATCGTCCTGCTATTTCTCAAATTTACTCGGCTTATGTACAGCGCTGTTTTAAAAATGGTGCCATGGACTTTGATGATCTGCTGTTGAAATTTTATGAGCTGCTCACAAAGATCCCCGAAGCACTAAGCAAGTATCAGCGGAAGTTTCAATACATTTTAATTGATGAATACCAGGATACCAATCCAGCACAATACGAGATCATAAAATTGTTAGGAGCGCAACATGAAAATGTTTGCGTGGTAGGCGATGATGCACAAAGTATTTACAGTTTTCGTGGGGCTACCATTCAAAACATCCTGCAGTTTCAAAAAGATTATGAAGATGTAACGGTGGTGAAACTAGAACAGAATTATCGGAGCACGCAAAGTATATTGAATATCGCCAACGAGGTGATCAAGAATAATAAAGGCCAAATTCCAAAAGTTCTGTGGACAGAAAATGCGACGGGTGAAAAAATAAAACTTGTTCGCACGATGACAGATAACGAGGAAGGAAAATTTGTCGCCGATACGATCCAGGAACAAAGGCTCCGCAATCATTATCACAATAAGGATTTCGCAATTCTTTACCGCACCAATGCGCAAAGCCGTGCTTTTGAAGAAAGCCTCCGCCGAATGGGCATTCCCTATACTATGTATGGTGGTATCAGTTTTTATCAACGGAAGGAAGTAAAAGACCTGGTCGCTTATTTGCGGGTCATTGTAAATCCAAAAGATGAGGAAGCGCTGAAAAGAATTATCAATTATCCTGCCCGGGGAATTGGTAAGACCAGCATTGATAAGGCCGTGTTATTTGCCAATGAAAATAATATTAGCATGTGGGACGTATTGGTGAATGCGCCAAGGTTTGGCTACAAGGCCAACACAGCTGAGATCATTGAAGGCTTCGTGACAATGATAAAAATGTTCCAGAGTGAGTTGCCAAAAAAAAATGCTTATGATCTTGCCTTCATGGTTGGGAAGCAATCGGGGCTTGTAAAAGACCTGTTTGACAGACGACAGGAAGGCGATGACGCAATTCAACGGTATGAAAATATCCAGGAGCTATTAAATTCAATAAAAGAATTTACGGAGACTCCCAGTAATGAAGAGGGGGAAGTGGGTGATAAGGGCCTTGGTGCTTACTTGCAGCAAATTACTTTGCTGACAAATGACGACGAAAAAGATGAAAATGCAGATACCGTAAAACTGATGACCATTCACTCCGCGAAGGGTTTGGAATTTAGCTGTGTGTTTGCCTGTGGACTTGAGGAAATGCTTTTTCCCAATGCGATGAGCATTAATACAAGGGAGGAACTGGAAGAAGAACGCAGATTATTTTACGTTGTGATCACAAGAGCAAAGCACAAACTATGGATCACGTATGCCAATACAAGATATAAGTTTGGCCAGCTTGTGCAAAATGAACCCAGTCGCTTTATTGATGAAATACCGAATGAATTTTTAGACAGAGGTTTTGCGGGCGGTGGGATACGAAATCAAACCGGTACATTCAATAGCTGGTCCGCACAATCGGCATTCGACAGAATGAATCGCGGCTTTGGGACCGGTACGAATAGTTGGGACCGGGAGACACGAAGCGACAGAGAAGCGACTAAACCATCTTACCTCACATCAAATGTAAAACAACAAACAAAGGAACATACTCCATCGCCTGATTTTAAGGCAAGTGATACAAGCAACTTACAAGTAGGACAAAGAGTAGAACACCAAAAATTTGGTTTTGGCGAAGTCATGAAGATGGAAGGGGCAGCACACAATCCTGTCGCCACTGTTAAGTTTGAACTCAACGGCGAAAAGAAGATCATGCTCAACTACGCAAAGCTGAGAATCGTCGAATGATCGTAACTTCTGGATAATGTTCCGATTTGAAATTTTTGCCACGGAGGCACCAAGAGCAGGAAGGATCACAAGGTCCTCCGTGTAACTCTATGTTCTCGTGTCTCCATGGTAATTTATTATTCTTAGAAGAGTTATATGAATACATCCTTCGATGTAATTGTTATTGGTGTTGGTTCAATGGGTTCTGCTGCCTGCTATTATCTTTCAAAAAACGGGTATAAAGTTTTAGGCATCGAACAATTTGATATTAGTCATGAATACGGATCGCATGCAGGCCAGAGTAGGATTATACGAAAGGCTTATTTTGAAAACCCGAATTATGTTCCGCTGTTGGAAAGAGCATACCAAAACTGGAAGGTACTTGAAGAAGAAACAGGCAGTCAGATCTATTACCCGACCGGATTAGTTTACTTCGGGCCTCAGGATCATTTACTAATAAAGGGAGTAAAACAAGCCGCCTCCTTATATGACATCGATCTCAATATATTTGATAAGAACAAATCAGCTCAACGATTTCCTCATTTTACAATCCCACCAAATTTTGAAACATTATTTGAACCCGATGCGGGATTTGTCACTCCTGAAAATGCAATAAGATTATACGCACAGCAAGCCTTGAAACAAGGCGCTAAGATCAAAACCCATGAACAGATCTTAAATTGGAAAAAGGGTGGCAACAGCATTGCAGTTACGACTGATAAAAATATTTATCGCTGTTCAAAATTAATTATTACCGCGGGAGCCTGGGCCAGGAAAATGATTCCTCTTCTTTCGGGGAAATTAAGGATCACAAGACAATTTGTAGCCTGGATAAAGCCAAAGACCTGGGATCAATTTACTTTGGGCAACTTTCCCTGTTGGTTACTGGCGGATGACGAGAAGCCTGGTTGTTATTATGGATTTCCTATTTTGCCTGAGACGGAATTCGAAGGGCCAAAAGGTTTAAAACTTGCACATCATTTTCCTGCTTTAGAAACAGATCCCGATCATGTAAATCGAGAGGCCACCGCTGAAGATGAAAAGAACCTCGAGTATGTGCTGAATAAATATCTGCCGGGTTGCCTGGAATCCTTCCTTTCTTATAAAATATGCCTTTATACCAATTCTCCTGATGAGGATTTTATTATTGATAAATTAACCGGATATGAAGACCAGGTGGTTATTGCAACCGGTTTTAGTGGCCATGGTTTCAAGTTTGCTTCGGTGGTGGGTGAAATACTTTCTGATCTTGCGATAAAAGGAGCGACCCCTTTGCCCATTGAGTTTTTGGGCGCGAGCCGATTTGAATAACCAATTTAAAAACGATCCACTCACTTCAAAGCTTTTCGAGGAGTATATGCCTCCTTATGAAAATGTAAGCTCCTATGTGATGAGGCTTTGCAACGAAGATGACCCGGTTGCAATACATAAATCATTTCTTACTCCTGAACCTGCCCAACAGGTCATAAGTGAACTTTAGCTTGCCGTCCTTATCATCTTTTGCCCGCAGAAATACGCTCATGCCCGTTTTGGCATTTGTTCCTTTGTTTTTTGGAGCCTCGTCCTGATCCTTTTTCTGTCCATGCAACGGGACCTGGATAGAAAGATCAGTATTGCCGGCAAAACTATATGTTCCCTCAACGTACATACTTACTGCTGTGGAACGAATCTCCATTCGATGCATATATATGTCCTTTCCGTTTATATCTAACCTGTCTTTTAACTCGGCAAAGCTTACATCACTTAAATTCCTTTTTTGAAGGAAGTTATTATCAATGTCCATCAGGGGTTGAAAATTGACTAACCGGCAGTCCCTCAAAGAAAAATCAACATATCCTTGGTTGGCTGGTTGATACAGATCATTATTTGCGTCAAGGATAGAAGTCAAATTTATATCGGCCGAAAAACTTCCGTTGATATTTTCAGACTTTAGTGATTGCATTCCAAAATTGTTAAAGGCACTGAATAGCTCCTTCACATTTACATTCTGCATTTTCGAGTGGAGATTGATATCACTATTTCTTCCATTGTCTTTTGAAGAGGCACTTACTAAAATTGTTCCACCTGCATGCGCAAGTGAAAAATTGTCAAGCTTAATTAATTCATTCGTCAATAAAAGTTTGCCTTTCACGTTAGTGGCCGAAAAATTCTTATATATTAATTTATCTGCCCGGAGAGTTAAATAGGCATTGCAATCATCAAATAACTTATCAATTTTACTATTGAGTCGATCAAAGAATGAATAAGTAGTCTTCTTTTTAACCGAAGAACTTCTGCGTAATGAAGATCTTAATTTCCCGGCGTCCAATCGCGGCGAATAAATTGACCAGTCAAATTCGGCCTTTGACGAATCCGATTTGAAGAAAGTTAAAAAATCATTGACTCTCCCGTTTATTCTCACATCGTTATCATTGATCGAAGTGTTCATCTTTTCGACGATCATATCCCCTTTTTCAAAATATAATACGACATCCGTCTTTTTAAAATTGAGATTACGGGGATTGTAGGTGATGCTTGCATTTCGAAGAGCTATCTTTCCATTAAGGTCATAGATCGTGTCAGTCTTTACTATCGGGCCGGCATAAACAATCGTAGCATCTCCGTCTCCACCATTAAAATCAAGCCGACGACTTGCGATCGCTTTTCCTAATTGAGCAAGTTTAAATTCAAAATGAATATTACATTTTAAGTACGGGTGAATAAGATTATAAAATGAAATATATTTTCCGTCGAATTTATTTTTTTCCCATTCTCCTCTCACATCCGTGAACTGGAAGGCCGAATTGAAATCATCCCGTGGTTTGGTCGAGTCAATCTCGTTAATAAAAAGGCCATTAAAACTGCAATGTTCAAAACTTGCTGGTGAAATAGCTAGATTAGCATCCACGACAGAAAAATGGACCTCGACAAGAGGAAGACTCAAATATTTCATAGCGCCCGATAAAGAAGCTTTTACTGACTTTAGCGGTTTCGACAATGTGAACTGATCAATCTTTAATTTGGTTCTGTCGGGAAATATGGAGGCAGCTTCTTTGAGCGAGAGATTTGATGTTTCAACATGAAGATCGAAATGAGGATCATTGCCAAGAAAAAAATTGCCGGTTATACGGTATTGCTGCCCATTAAACTTTGCCACCTGATTGCGCAATGAAATTCTTTTGAGGGCTTTATCATACGAGAACTCCCACTTTGCGATTAATTTTTTGCCGGTAAGATAACTGCCCATCCTGGTATTAAATGCCGAAATCTTTAAAATGGATCGATTACTCATTTCAAACCTGATATCATTGCCGGTTGAAGAAATGCTACATTTCATTTTTTCAAACCACACATCGAAATATTTGAACTTGCCTTTATCCTGAAACGTCACATTCACATTTTTAAGGCCTATTTTTTCAAGGTTAAAAGGCCTTTTATTTCCAGGTTCAGATTTCAAAATGTACCAGTTTTTATTGCCGGCTGTGTCAGCAAAAAGATAAATGGAGCCGTTGGAAAGTTTGACATATTTCAGCGTTTTAGTGCGGGAGAATAAGCTGGAAAGCGCAAAACCAACATACACATGCTGCACATGCAGCAGCTCTTTCCCGTGTAACGAAAACAAGGAATCACGCAAGCTGAGATTTCCCAGGTCGATCGAAAT
>Ga0157374_10001135_pt1 | contig 22802 bp, 17 predicted proteins | sample M25metaG_FD_115308 | JGI IMG/M metagenome (GOLD analysis project Ga0157374, IMG submission 115308) | Miscanthus rhizosphere microbial communities from Kellogg Biological Station, Michigan, USA - M2-5 metaG | ecosystem: Host-associated > Plants > Roots > Rhizosphere > Soil | place: USA: Michigan... | reverse complement strand
CATTTCAAGGGTGTCATTCCGGTCGTTCGCGATCCTGATTGCTAGTAGAGGAACTCAATCTTCGCCGCCCTAGAAAGCTTCGGTGGACTATCCAACGCGCCTCCTTTCGACCAGCTCCGGTCCCGTTTGACCGGCAGGCTCAACATCCTCTTCTTACAGCTAAAATATGCGCCTGGAAGTCGTATTTGTCAATAGAACCGGGGTGAGCGAGTTTACTGCACTTTGGGCGAGGCTTCCTGAAATAGTTCTGCGGCACGATTGAGATGTTCTTCAGTGTGTGCCGCAGACACTTGTGTGCGAATTCGAGCCTTGCCCATCGGCACTACCGGATAAGAGAAACCGATCACGTAGACTCCGCGTTCGAGGAGAAATTCAGCCATTCGCCCACCCTTGGCTGCGTCGCCGATCATTACAGGAACAATAGGGTGCTCGCCGGGAAGAATGTCAAGACCCAGCTCGGTCATGCGCTGCCGAAAGAACGCGGTATTGTTCTTCAGACGCCGCGGCAAATCGTGGGAGGATCGCAGAATCTTCAAAGTCTCCATCGAAGCCGCCACGATCGCCGGTGCGAGTGAATTCGAGAATAGATACGGGCGCGAGCGCTGCCGCAGCAAATCCACGACGGGCTTGGCCGCCGCGATGTAACCGCCGCTGGCTCCCCCGAGCGCTTTGCCCAGCGTGCCTGTGAGAATATCGACGCGACCTATAACACCGGTGTGCTCGTGCGTTCCGCGGCCGTTTGCGCCCATGAAGCCTACAGCGTGGGAATCATCCACCATCACCAAAGCCTTGTATTTATCGGCAAGATCGCAAATGCCGCCCAGCGGAGCGATGTAGCCATCCATCGAGAAGACTCCATCGGTGGCGATAAGACGAAATCGTGCGCTCTGTGCGGCTTGCAGTTGCTTTTCCAGATCTTCCAGATCGCAGTTCTTATAGCGGAACCGCTGGGCCTTTGACAAGCGCACGCCGTCGATGATGGACGCGTGATTAAGTTCATCGGAGATCACTGCATCCTCGGCGCCTAGAAGAGTTTCGAACAGGCCACCGTTCGCGTCGAAGCAGGAGGAATACAAAATACTATCGTCCATGCCCAGAAAATTGGCGATGTCGTGTTCCAGCTCCTTGTGTTGCTCTTGCGTGCCGCAGATGAAACGCACGGAGGCCATGCCGTAGCCCCAGCGATCTAGAGCCGCACGCGCGGCAGCGACTATGCGAGGATCGTTGGCTAGCCCCAAGTAATTATTGGCGCACAGCACCACAACGTCCTGACCGCCATGTAGCCGGGCTTCGGGGCGTTGGGGCGAGTCGAGAATGCGCTCAGGCTTCCAAAGGCCGGCGGCGCGAATGTCCCGGAGCTGCGATTCGACCTGTTGTTGGTATGCGCCCAGCATTTTAGAGGAGTTCCTCCCAATTCAGAATCACCTTGCCGCTGTTGCCCGATCGCATTACCTGAAACCCCTTCTCATAATCGTTGTAGCTGAAGCGATGCGTGATTACCGGCATGATATTGAGGCCGGACTGCAATAGCACGGTCATCTTGTACCAGGTCTCGTACATCTCGCGGCCATAGATACCTTTGATGTGGATCATGTTAAAAATTACATCGCGCCAATTGATAGACATCTCCTCGGTTGGAATGCCGAGCATGGCGATGCGTCCGCCATGGGCCATGTTGGAGATCATTTCGCGAAAAGCCGAGGGGTTGCCTGACATTTCCAAGCCGACGTCGAAGCCCTCACTCATCCCCAGTCTTTTCTGAACGTCACCTATAGACTCGTGTTTCACGTTTAGCGCTAAATCCACCTTCATCTTGCGGGCCAGTTCCAGACGGTAGTCGTTAACGTCTGTGATCACCACATGGCGTGCACCAGCGTGGCGGACCACCGCGGCGGCCATGATCCCGATGGGACCGGCACCGGTGATCAGAACATCTTCCCCCAATACGTTAAACGAGAGCGCGGTGTGCACGGCGTTCCCGAATGGATCGAAGATGGCCGCGGCGTCGTGGTCCACCCGGGGATCGTGTCGCCAAATATTGGTCATGGGCAAGGCGATGTACTCTGCGAAGCAGCCGGGTCGGTTTACGCCGACACCGGAGGTATGCGCGCACAGGTGACGATCTCCGGCCATACAGTTGCGGCAGCGCCCGCACACGACGTGGCCTTCACCTGAGACCAATTCACCTGGATGGAAATCGATCACATTCGAGCCGACGGCCGAGATCTCCCCGACGAATTCATGGCCGATCGCCATGGGAACAGGGATGGTCTGCTGTGCCCAGGAATCCCAGTCGTAGATGTGCACGTCCGTGCCGCAGATTCCGGTACGGTGGACACGGATGAGAACGTCGTTGATGCCGAGAGTGGGCTCGGGGATGTCTTCGAGCCACAGGCCGGGCGCGGCGTGCGATTTGACAAGTGCTTTCACGAGGGCTCCAGATTGCTATATTACGCCGCGTTGAGGATCTCGCGTGGTTGTGCGCAGCCGGACTAGGCGCGGAGCGAGATCGTGGGCACATCGGCAAGAGGTTGTGGGTATAACACTCTTGATCTGGACCAATGACTGTAGACGGGTAGCCTGGATGAATTTTGCGACACAAGCCCAAAGCTCAACAATGTACGCTGCCCACCTCGAGACCATGGCTACGCCTTCATGCGTGGTGGTGAACGCTTGGTGCCCACCGCGCGCCCGCCCTCGCCGGCTCTTGATTTGGAGGGCTGCGTGTCAGCCGGGCGATCGGGTCCATTCTTGGAATTACCGGTCCTGGGATCGCTGGCGGCCTCTTGTGCAACGCTCTTGAGAATCGTCCGTAACCAAATGGTTCCGGGATCGCGATCCCGCGATCTGTGCCACTGCAGGCACTCCTCCAAGCGTGGAATTTCGATGGGTGGCGCAATGAGCTTCAAGGGCAAATATCGTTCGTAGAACCTGCAGAGCCTGAGGTGCAGCATTGCTATCCGGCTTGTACCGATGAGTAGTTGGGGCACAAGATTGAAGGCCGTCGTGACCACCTCGATCCTTCTTTCATGGCCAAAACGCCCAACGAACCATTCGTCAAAAGTTGGCAGCTGTTGCTGCCTTCCGAACCGAACCACGATATGTCCCATTCTCAGATACGACTCGAGAGAGAGGGGACTCTGAACTTCAGTGTTCCCGGACCACACTACGCACGTGAATTCGTCATCAAAGAGGTGCTCCGAGGGATGTGTCGATGCAAGGTACTTGCTGGGTATGATCGACAGGTCGATCTCCCCTCGTTCCAGAAGGTCGGAACCGGCGTCAGCATTCGTGAGTAGTTCAAAGGAGATTCCAGGAGCGATTCTCTGGATGCGAGACAGAGCCTCCGTCATCAGAACTGTCTCCACATAATCCGACATCATCAGCCGGAATTTGCGTGTCGAGGTTGCAGGGTTGAAGGCTGGGTTCCTATGGAGGATTGCCTCCGCTTGCAGTAAAAACTCTCTGACTGGCTCAACCAGGTCTTCCGCTAGCGGCGTGAGAGCCATCTTACGGCCGATTTGTACCAACAATGGATCATTGAAGGCTTCCCGCAGGCGGGCCAGCGCGCCACTGGTGGCGGATTGGCTGAGATGCAGGCGCTCGCCCGCTCGAGAGACGCTCCTCTCAGCGAATATCGCATCCATCGCGACCAACAAGTTAAGGTCCAGTCCGCTGAAATTCATAGCTAACTCGATCCATCGGTCCCACAGATACTTGGGGCCGGATCAATCCATTTTACCGAATTTATATTTTGAAACTCGGAGGCCGAAACTTATCGGCTGCACCGATACCTCGCATCGGAAGAACCGAGCTCCAGGAAGCGCTAGTTGGCCGTATAGTTTAACGAGCTACATATCGTAACCAATGCGATTGGATGGTTATGGATCGTGTACGAACCGGGAAATGGGCCTCTGTTCTTCCAAGGCCGGTTAGAATCATGATTCCGGACGACGACAAACTAGAAGCCATCCCGCTGCCGATGACCGGGAAGGGAGCGGGCTATGGCGGTAAGCCAGCCACGGGCTAAGGCAAAGCAAAAGGAGAGAAACGAGGTGTCAATGAGATTCATTTATGCAGTACCGGGCTTGCTACTGTCCCTGCTGCGTCCCGCGCTGCTCATGGCACAGGTGCCGCCTGCCGCTCCGGCGAGGCCCGATTCTGCTGAGGTTAAACAACACATTGAAAAAGCAAAGAAGATCGCCGGAACCGACTGGGCCGGAGAGGCGAACTTCTTCTGTCTGATGCCGCGCGCGAACAGCCCGAACGATCCGGTGATCGAGCCCACGAAAATCTTCGACAATGTTTATGCCGTCGGCAGATCGGGAACCTTAGTCTACGCGATCACGACTTCGGATGGAATCATCCTGATCGATTCCGGGTACGCGAACGAGGAGGAGTCCGTTCTTCTACCCGGAATGAAGAAGCTCGGGTTGGATCCGGCCAAGATCAAATACGTCATTGTGACGCATGGCCACGGAGACCACTTTGGCGGAGCGGCGTATTTGCAAGAACACTATGGCGCGCACGTGGTGTTGTCGCAGGCGGATTGGGATCTCATGCTGAACCCTCCTCCGGCTGCGCCAAAGGGCGGAAAGCAAGGCAAGGCACCAGCAACGCCGGTGATGCCACCTAAGAAAGACTTGGTCGCGATGGAGGGCCAGCCTATCACTCTAGGAGGCGAGAAGGTGACCCCCGTGATGATCCCAGGGCACACACCGGGTTCCATGGGATTGATATTCGACGTCACCGACCGCGGAAAGAAGCACACAGCCGCACTCTTTGGCGGAACCATCCTGCTCGCCGGAGCGATTTCGGACGCAGGCTTACAGCAGTATCTTCACTCCATCGATCACTTCAAGGAGATAACCAAGCAAGCGAAGGTCGACGTGGAACTCCAGAATCATCCGCTATACGACGGACTCGAGGAAAGACTGGCCAAGCTTCGAGACCGAAAACCGGGAGCTCCGAATCCATTCATCGTCGGGAAGTCGAACTACCAGAAATTCTTAGACGTCCAGGCCGAATGCATGCGGGCGGCGGTCGCACGCCGCGCACCGTAACGAATAGCGGCAAGCCCCAACATTGCCAGCAGCGCCGGTCAAGGCCCGAGAATCATGCAGTTCGCCGTGAAGTACGTTTTCTGAAGCAATCTACCCACTCCGGACTGGGATGTTGCGTCCCGTTGCGGTATAGAAATCGCCAGGAGCCGGGACAGGGAACGACTCAGTAATGGAATCGACGGAGTCGCACACACTCCCTGGGGCGTGGTTCCGTGTACGAAAGTCGACCGGGGGTCCGCAAAATCCGATCCGCTATCAGGGCAGGCTAAGCAACCTCTATATACGACGACATCACAACGTATACAGCTTGCAGCGCCCAGCGTCTAAGTTCGAGTTCGGGCGAACCGTATTGTAGGGCAACCGGGACTTGCCAATATCGCCGATTCCATGCACAAAACTGACCGGTGGCACAGATTGCTCAAGGGCCTTCGCCAGAAGGGCAAGTTCCTTGTTTCGGCCAACAAACGTCTCCTTTGCCGTAGTTCAGCCCCGATTCCGACCAACCGGAGCTGTCTAGTTAAATCCTTTCTAGTGAGAATGCTAACGGAAACGCCGCTGTTAACGGCGTATAGAAGCGCCTAACCTCGCAGCGTACTTGGCGCCGCCGGTATCGCAGTGGTTCGTGGTCCTGAAGGGCACGGATGGCAGCTTCGTTTCGTCGGGGGGCCTGGGGGGTGAAACCTTTGACGGCTTGACTACGCCTCTGATAATAAGATACACGTACATAGACTTGGCCTGCCGGCCGGAGGGCGGTAGCAAGGGAGAGTTGTAGCGAGAATGACAAGGAGCTGCGAATGCTGAGAAGTCTGACAAGATCGGCGGTTGTACTGCTGGCCACGGTGCTGGCGGGGCCGATCCACGCCCAAGAAGGCCATCCGCTGAAGGGGTCCTGGATTGGAGTGTGGGAGTCGAATAAGGATGCGGGCGACGACATATTAATGGTCCTGAATTGGGATGGCAAGACGATATCCGGGATCATCAATCCCGGCACGGACAATATGAAGATCGGGAACGCTACACTGGACCCCAATGGGTGGAAAGTCCACATCGAGGCCGACGGGAAAAGCAAGCAAGGCGCGGCGCTGCACTACGTTATCGACGGAACCCTCAAGGATTTAGAACTTCCTTCCCGATCTGTTTCCGGCACCTGGCAGAGCCAGAGCGGTAAGGGTAAGTTTGACGTTCGCAGGCAGTAGCCAGCTATGACGCGAAATCAAAGAAATTGGCAGGTGGGCGCGGCGGCTGCAGCAGCGTTGCTTCTAAGCAGCACTGCCGCGTGGGCGCATCACGAGATCGCCGGTAAGTTCGACCTCAGCAAGACCGTCGACCTCACGGGGATCGTGACCAATGTGGATTGGCGAAATCCGCATGTCCATGTGTTCGTCAATGTCAAAACCGGCAAAGAACTGTTAAACTGGGCGATCGAACTCGAAAGTCCGACGATTTTGGAGATGGACGGCTGGAACAGCAATACCCTTCGTCCTGGCGACGCGATCGCGGCGAAAGGTCCCCGCGCGCGCGACGGCTCGCGCCAGATATGGGGTGGCGATCAGGTTCGCTTCACTGAAACCGGACTGCCTGTATTTCCAGCGAAACTACGTCCGTCACGAGCAGCGGCTCCCTCACGGCCTGCGCCCCGCGGGCCCGATGGCCATCCGGCCCTTGGCGGGCTGACGCCAGGGGGTGAAGGCTACTGGACCGATCCGAGCAAAACCTCACTCGTAGAAGACGGCGTTGATGCAAAATCCGACGAGTGGGGATTGTTGACTAACCTGACGGACGCGGACAAAGTTGCGCCGATGCAGCCGTGGGCGCTGGGAGTATATCGCCATCGGCAGGAACGCCAGCTCCGCGACGACCCGATGTACCTTAATTGCAAGCCTCCAGGCGGTCCCCGCCAATTTCAGTCGCGCCTCGGCGTGGAGTTTGTGGAGGACCGGACTCGCCAGCGAATTTTCGTCCTGTTAGGCAGCGGCAACCACAATTACCGGATCATTTATATGGACCAGAACCGTAAGAAGGGATTGGTCACTGGCGATGACGACAATCCGCTCTACTACGGCCGCTCTTCCGGCAAATGGGATGGCGACTCGTTAGTAGTCGATACGGTTGGGTTCAACGAAGACTTTTGGTTTACGAACGGCGGGCTACCTCATACCAGCCTGCTTCACTTGGTGGAGCGGTTCACTCGCTCCGATTTCGATACCCTGCGCTACCAGGTTCAGGTCGACGACCCGGGAGCCTACACTAGGAATTGGTCGGCCGGTTGGACCATGAAGTGGAATGGCGGCACTGTTCCGTTCTATTTCTGCCAGAACAACAGACCTTGAGGAGAAACTAAACATGAAAAGCGCGCTGCTCGCGAGTGGATTGATTTTAGGGGGAATGCTGATGGTTGCGGACCGCGCAACCGCCCATCATTCTTTTGCCGCTGAGTTTGACTCGAAAAAGCCTATTAAGCTGACAGGCGTCGTCACCAACGTGGAGTGGAGCAATCCGCACGTCTGGATCCGTTTCAAGGTGAAAGACGAGTCCGGTAAGGTAACGAACTGGGGAGCGGAAATGGGTCCGCCGCACGGTTTACAGGGAAGCGGCTGGCGCCGTGAGACGTTGAAGATTGGCGATCAGATAACAGTCGACGGCTTCCTGGCCAAGAACGGCACCTCGAACGTCAATGCACGCAGCGTCACGCTGGCATCCACGGGTGGCCGGCCCGGCCAGACGCTGGACGCCGCTTCAAGCAACAAGACCGAAGAGACTAAGTAATGGGTAAGACGCTAGTTGCCATAGCTGCGGCGGTTGCTCTGGGCTTTGTTGTCACGAGTGCGATCCACGCCCAGGAACAGCAGCAGCAACAAGGGAAAGGCAAAGGCGGAGGGAAAGGCGGAGGCAAAGGTAGAGCCGCCCCGCCGGCTGGTCCGACCCCTCGCACACCCGACGGCAAGGTCATTCTCGACGGTGAGACGCCCGGCAAGAACGGTGTTTGGACGCCGCAGATCGGAATCACCGAACCGGCTGCCAAGTTAGAGGATGTGCCGTTCCTCCCTTGGGCAAAAGCCGTCTATGACAATCGCCAGAAGAATGAGTTGGAGCCGCACACCCGCTGCAAGCCATCCGGCGTGGCCAGGCAGTTCATGACGCCCTACGGCGTGGAATTTACGGAATTGCCAGAAGTCGGGCGGATGTACATTTTCGATATCGGCGGGCCGCATACGTACCGTACTATCTTTATGGACGGCCGCGGGCATCCGGCCAATCCTACGCCGAACAACTACGGCCATTCCATCGGATGGTGGGAGGGCGACACGCTGGTGGTGGACACAGTCGGTTTTAACGAGGATTTCTGGCTGGACCGTCGCGGGCTGCCCCACACTGAGCAGCTCCACACCATCGAGCGTTTCACGCGAACCGACAAGAACACCATCCAATATAAACTAACGATCGACGATCCCGGCGCGTACACGAAGCCATTCGACGGCGGATTCAATCTCCGCTACAACGAGAATCAGGAGCTGTTCGAGTACGTTTGCCAGCAAAACGACCAAGCCCCGGAGTTGATGGTCGGCGAAAAAACAGGTGTTAACCGCAGCAGTCCAATCGTTCCCTGACGAGCCGGGCTGGCGTCTACGAGCATTTCGCATGCTAACCAAGACCGGGGCATTCTCAAGTTTTCCGCCGTGCGGCCGAAAGAGCGGGAGTCAGGCCGGCCTTGACACAAGCCGAACCCAGGAGTAACGGTAAGAAGCAATGAGAACCAACAAAATGGCCAAGAAGGCGCTGAAGAGGTTGGATCGGGTTGAGACGCTCTTATCAAAGGTGATTGACCACGTCGCCAAGGATGAAAAGGAGGTCCGCGAGTTGCTCGATTCCGCGAGGACCTCTGTCGTTCGCGCAAGCGTCAAGGCAAAAAGCTGGGTAAAAGCGAAATCCTCGATAGCCAGAAAGTCCTTGAAAGAAGTAAAACCCGCAACCCAAAAGAAAAACCGGCCAAAAGCTGCTCAGCGCAAAAAGGCGCATGCGAGCGGAAAGGCTAAGTTACAGCGTAAGAGAATCCTGACGCCTCGGACTTCTTATCGGTCGAAGGCTCCGAGGGCTGCTGCGGTTGGGTCAGAGGCCGGAACGAGTCCCGAACGGGACGTCAGCGCAATCTAGTTAGATTCGTGCGCGCGACCTGATGCTCTTAACGATGTTTGTGTCGCTTTCGCTCCCTCGTGGGTTGCGTCCTCAATTCGGAACGGCGTAAACCAGCAGTTTCGGATTGTTGTTGCCTACCGCACCCGCTGCCGGAGTAAGATTGTTTCCGGCCTGAGCGGCGGCCGCAGTTGCCTCACCCGCTGGTGGGGGCGCTCCTCCTCGTCCCGGGCCGCCCGCCGGCCCTCCACGTCCTTGAACGCCGGTACCTCCCATAACTGCAACATATTGCTTGCCGCCGAGCATATAGGTCATCGGTGGGCCGACGCCGGAACTCACCGGCAGCGCGACGTCCAGAAGCTGCTGACCTTTGTCCCCTGTAAACGCTTTCAGGTGTCCGTTGCCCAACGTCTGAATCACGAGATTCGACGCCAGCGATAGTGTTCCGCCGCCTGACTGTCCGCCACCGACTGCGAACCATCGTTCTTTTTGAGTCGCGGGATCCCACGCAGTGAGAATACCTCCACGCACGTTGCTTCCATCAGGATTCTTGCGGCCTGGTCCGTGCGGAGGCGGGGTCGCCATCGGTACGCCGCCCCGTGCTCCGCCGAGGTTCAGTCCGAAGTTTTGGTTCCCCGGGGTCGGAGCGTAGCTGTCGGACGCCACGAAGCTGAATGTGTTTTCAGCGGCAATAGGAACGTAGATCAGGCCCGTGTTCGGATTGAACGACATCTGCGAGGTATTGTGCATCTGCACCGGATACACCGTCACGCCCTTCTTGGAAGAATAGAGCGCGTCGGGGTGAACGTTGGGGCGGCCGGTTTTTGGATCGATTCCGGTAGCCCAGCTCACTTGCGACATCTCGGATGCGGAGATGAATTCGCCGTTCGTGCGATCGATCACGTAGAAGTACCCGTTCTTGTTCGCCTGCATGACTACTTTACGATTGCGATTGTTGATTCGAATATCCGCCAGCAGAAGGTGCTGAATCGCGTCGTAGTCCCATTCATCGCCAGGCGTGCACTGGTAGTGCCACTTCAACTGGCCGGTGTCCGCGTTGATCGCAAGAATCGAGGCGACGTAGAGATTATCCGGGTTCTTTTCTTGCCTGCCACCGTTGCGAACGTCCGCTGACCAGACCGTTCCATTGCCGGTTCCGACGTACAAAAGGTTTTCATCGGGATCGTAGGCCATTCCATCCCACATGGATCCGCCGCCACCCATCTTCCACCATTCACCCACCCATGTTTTGGCTGCGGCTTCCATGGCTTTGTTCTCGAATCCCTTGGACGGATCGCCGGGAGTCGTGTAGAACTTCCAGAGTTCTTTGCCGGTGTTCACATCGAAGGCGGAAACGTATCCCCGAAACGGAGGAAATTCAGCGCCGGCATTGCCGATAAACACCTTGCCCTTCGCGACGCGGGCCGCCATCGTGAGCGAGTATGAGGAGACTTCGCCCTCTTTCGGCTCCGGGATCGCCCATGAAGACCACAGGAGCTTTCCACTGGCGGCGTCCAGAGCCTGCATGCGCCCGTCGATGACGGGGACCAGCACCTTACCCTCATACAGCGCAACGCCCCGGCTATTCACACCACAGCAAAGACGGGATTTTCCCGGCTGCGTCATCGTTCGATCCGCCCGCGGGTCATAGCGCCAGAGTTCCTTACCCGTTTTCGCATCGACAGCGGCGACGATGCTCCAGTTCGTCACGGTATAGAGGATCCCGTTCGAATAAAGCGGAGTCGCCTGCTGGTTGCCCCCACCGGGACCGAGCTCATACGACCACGCAAGCGCGAGTTTGCTCACATTCCCCGGATCGATCTGAGTCATGGTGCTGTAACGCTGCTCACCCCAATCCATCCCGTTCATGGTCCATTCGGTGCCTTTTCCCGCAGCCTTCAGCACCTTATCGTCAATCTTTTTGACCTGTCCAACCGCCAATGTCGTCAAGAGAAAAAGACCGATCCCGAGGGGTCCTACCAGAAACAATCTCATTCGCTGTGCTGTCATGTTCTCCACAGAATACACCCAACTAGGTGGCTTAATTCGTGTCAGGACTCCATCACGCTAGCCATCGCCTCAACAGCCACTTACGAAAGGGTGTCAAGCGAGTGCGCTTGTACGAATCCGCCGCCATTTTGATGGCTGCAGCTTGCGTCGGGTACGGATAGATAACCCGATCTAAATCGCGCAGGCCGATCCCCGACGCGATCGCTAGCGAGATGTCGTTGATCATCTCACCAGCGTGACGGGCCACTACGGTTGCGCCAAGAATCTTATCGGTGCCTTCTTTGACGTGTATCTTGACTAAGCCCTCTTCTTCTCCATCCGTGATCGCACGGTCCACGTCATGCATCGGAACCGTGAACGTTTTCACCGGGATACCTTTTCGGATGGCCTCCGTGACATATAAACCGACGTGGGCAATTTCGGGATCTGTATAGGTGCACCACGGGATCGTCAATGCGCTTAGGCGCTTGCGACCCCAGAATAAGGCGTTCCGAACCACCAGTTGCGCAGAAGCATCTTCGATGTGCGCGAATTTATGTTCTAAACACACGTCGCCCGCCGCGTAGATTCTGGGATTTGTCGTCTGCAGGAAATCGTTGATTCGAACTCCGTTAACGTTGTCGTACGCAACGCCGGCCGCCTCCAGGTTGATCCCCTGAACGTTGGGCGTCCGGCCGGCACCAACCAGGATCTGATCGACGACGACCGTAGTTTGGTTGTCATCGCTGATCAGATCTACCAGCTTGTGGTCTCCTTCCACGCGAACGTTGATCGCGTTCGTGTTTAGATGGATGTCCACTCCATCTCGCTCGAGTGCTGAGGAAAGAATTTGTGCGGCGTCGCGCTCTTCTTGACGCAGAAACATCGGCTCTTTCTGGACAATCGTGACTTGGGAGCCGAGTCGGCAAAACGCTTGCGCCAACTCGCACCCCAGCGGACCGCCTCCGAGGACCAATAAACGCCGGGGGCACTCGGTCAAGTCAAAAACATTCTCGTGTGTCAGATAGCCCGCTTCAACCAGCCCAGGGATCGAGGGAATCAACGGCCGCGCGCCGGTCGCAATCAGCGCTTTGCGAAAGCGCAGCATCGCTCCATCCACCGCCACGGTATCCGGTCCCGTGAAGCGGCCTGCGCCGAAATAGACGTCGATACCAAGAGCGCTCACGCGTTCCGCTGAACTGCGGCGAGCGATGCGCGCCCGGATGTGGCGCATACGAGCCATCGTGGCTGCAAAGTCGATGCGAATATCCTTGGGGATCTGAGCGCCAAACGTTTCCGCAGTGCGCATATCCGCATAGAGCCGGGACGTACGCAGGATACTCTTCGATGGGATACAACCCGTATTCAGGCACGCGCCGCCCAAGAGATTGCGCTCGATGAGAGCGACTTTCGCGCCCAACTCCGCCGCGGCATAGGCTGCCAGAATCCCCGCTGGTCCCCCACCAAGGATGGCCAAGTTGTATTTGCTTAGCGGTCGCGGATTCCGCCAATCGGCCGACGGAGCGTCTTCTAAAACTGTGTCATCGCGACCCGGTTCCGGCAAAACAGATGTCGTCGTTGTATCGGTCCGCATCTGATGCCCTACCGATGAGACACTTCAGATCCTAGAGCCAGCCGCCGCGAAACCCCGCGCGCCGTAGCCCGCGCTGGATATAAGGGCAGTCTCGCATCAAGCTCCAGATCAGCTGGGAGCGATAATTCTCGATCATCAATACGATTATGCCTTGATCCAACCCGAAATTGCCGTCGGAAATCCACCCGGCGGGACCCTCGCCCAGCAATGTGGGATTGAAGCCACTGGGCAGTCTGTTTTCGCGTAAGATGTCCGGATATTGCTCACAGAAATGGCGTACCGCGAGCAGAGTGATCTGAGGGGCGAAGGGTAAGGATGCGAGTGCGGCCGAGGGCGCGATCGTTCCGTCATCCGGCCCATAAGGCACACCACGCGCTGCATACGCTAACAAGCGCCGCCGCACGCCGTCTGCCTCATCCACTTTGCCACCAGGACCATCACACGCTGAAAGTCCCCAGCAGTTCTCGCTATAACCGGCAAACCCATGCGGATTGCGGCGTGCGTACTCGCGCTGCACGTACGTGGCGCGCCGGCTGTTCTCAAAATAGTCGCACCGCTTCTCGCGCATAAAAGAATCCCGGATGCCGCGAAAATCGATCCAGGCGTGCGAGAACTGGTGTACGAAAAGCGGTCCCGCGTAAAGAAAATCGTAACCATACAGATTTTCCCACTGATAAGTGGCGGTCCAGGCTTTGTAGCCATCGTCTGTCAGCGGGTGGGTGGGTGAGCCCAGCGCCAGTAAGTACAGCGCCATTGCTTCGTTGTAGCCTTGCCAGCCGTAGTGCAGGAATCCGCATTCCGGCTTCCAGCCTTGCACGATGGCTGCATTCCCGTCTTGCGCCCAACCCCAGTCGACACGGCGATACAACGCCTCGGCGAGTTCGCGCAGTTCAATTTCCTCAGACGTATTTGCGTGGAAGTACATACCCGCCGTCAGTGCGCCGGCGATCAGGAGCGCTGTGTCCACCATGGATAGCTCCGACTGCCATACCCTCGCCCCTGTGTGCAGATCGAGGAAGTGATAGTAGAAACCCTTATAGCCTGTTGCCCCCGGACTGCCGGTCTGATCGCTGTCGCGGAAGAACCGCAGCGCAGCGAGACTCCGTTCTACCGCCTCGGCCCGCGTCATCCAGCAGCGTTCCACCGCCACCGGATAGGCAGAAAGCGCAAATCCGACTACGGCGATACTGACGGGAGCGCCGCCGCCCGAAGTGTCGGCTACCAGACCGTTGGACGAATTCACCTCTTGCAGAAAGTAGCCGAACGCGGCGCGCTGTAGCTGATCGAGCAGCGCCTCATCCGAGAGAGTCGATACGTCAGCCATAAGTGATTTTAGTGGTTGTGGACTACCGTCCATTGATCGTGTCGCAATGAATCCGTACGAGCAGTATAGCGCCCGGTTACCACCGGCCAACTCAAAACTTTTGGAAATCGCGAGTAGCAGAACTGTAAACTTTTACTATTTGTTTACGATCTCTTTACATCCTTGTCGTCACACTCTCGCGGTGAACTGATCTCTCATCTGAAGGGATGGAATCGAGAAGTACCTCGTTCCGTCCGCAACCAAGAGGAGGCGACCAAATGAGAGGCGTGTCTTTTCGCACTGGCGCTGTAACAGGAATATTCACGCTGGCCGTTGTAGTTGTTCTGGCACTGACAGTGATGGTGCAAGGAGTCCGAAGCCAATCGACAAATAAGGATTCCACTTCCGACAATGCGGTCAATCTAGTTGCGCTAGGACGGCAGAGTTTCCGTTTTGATACGTTCGGTGATCAAGCATTCTGGGGCGATGCGCTCAAATTGCACCAGGCGATCGAGGGATCCGCTCTTGGAGGAGTTGGTCCCGGAGTCAGTCCGAAACAGGCACTCACAGTTGGGTTGAAGGTTGATTCCGACGCGCTTCCTCGAAATCTCTTCGAGCAGCTACAACACGGGAAGGCCGATCTGAACGATCCGGCCGTTACCGTCGCCCTGCTCAAACTGAATGCAGTGGTCGGTGTTACAGGGATTTTCGATTCGGCCGGGACGCTTAAATCCATGGGGATTCAGTGCGCCCTATGTCATTCGACTGTCGACAACTCCGAGCCTGCGCTGTGTGCCGGTGTCATTCAACCGAACCCGGGCACGGGATGCATCGGGCATCGCCTGGATGGGTGGGCCAATCGCGATTTGAATGTGGGCGGAATTATCGCTCTGGCACCTGATCTGGATTCCGTAGCGAGTCTGCTGTCCACAACGCAGGCGAACGTCAGAAGCATCCTCAACAGTTGGGGGCCGGGAAAATTCGACGCAGAATTATTCCTCGATGGCAAGGCGTCTAATCCCCAACAAATAACCGATGGCGTGGTCACCGCTACCAACGTGCCCGGCGCTACATTGATTCCGCCGGCATTCGGATTGGGAGGAGTAAACCTCCACACCTGGACCGGATGGGGATCAGTTCCGCATTGGAATGCTTTTGTTGCCACGCTCGAAATGCATGGCAAAGGCAGATTCTGGGATCCGCGGCTAAACGATGGGGCACAGTTTCCGATTGCGGCGGCGCACGGCTTCGGAGACTTGCGGCTTCCTAACGGACAATATATCAGTCCCGATGACGACTTGGTGACGTCGAAACTCCAAGTGCTTCAGTTCTACCAGCTCGCGATACCTTCGCCGCAGCCTCCCGCCGGAAGCTTTGATCCCGCGGCATCAGCCCGCGGGGACGAGCTATTCAGCGGTAAGGCGAAGTGCAATAACTGCCACGTCGAGCCGCTGTGGAGCGATCCGGGCTGGAACTTACACACCCCCGCCGAAGTCTGCATCGATAGCTTTCAGGCCAATCGGGCGCCGGATCACCGCTATCGAACGTCACCGATCGGTGATCTGTTTACCCATTCCAAAGGCGGATTCTATCACGACGGACGTTTCCCGACGCTGATGAACGTCGTCGATCACTACAACACATGTCTTCGCCTGGGCCTTACGGGCGGCGAGAAAAGCGACTTAATTCAATACTTGCTGAGCCTGACGTTCGGGCCCAAACCTTCCGGCACAGGCAAACCGCCGGCTGGTTCGGATGGCCACTAACCCTAGCCTGGCGCCGATTTTTGATTCACCTACCAGAAGGAGACCTATATGATTCGTTCACAAATGCAGCTGTTGACTCTCGCGTGTCTGATATTCGCCTCGGCTAACGCATCGGCGCAGGCGCCACTGGCTCCGAATCAAACCCTGGGATTCGGAAACGGCAGGCTGGTCAAGTTCACTTACCAGCAGAATTTTGATTGCGTTGACCAGCCGACGTTGGATCTCGACTTCAACGGGAAGAAGGCGCAGTCCGATCCGAATGAGATGCAGACGCCGATTTGCCAGGTGGTCACCGAATCGACCCAGGACCCGAGTGGTCGGGACATTAAGCACACTGCGCATCTCTATGTGCTAGTTCCCATGTTCTCCGTCGATCACGATACGAACCCAGCCGACGCGATGGCGTGCCCCAGCGGAGGGAGACCCGGCGAACTCTGCGGACCCGCGCTGGGAAACGCACTCATTTCACTGTTCGGGTTTGTGCCGGAAGCTTGGAAGACGACGGTGAATCCGGCCATCACGACTCAGTGCCCCGATCCGAACAATGCCGTACCGGGTACGTGCACCATGCACGCCTCGTCGGTCGACTTGTCGGTGCTGCTGGCGAAGACGGATGCTCCTCCGACCGCGCCAATCTTCGTGCCTACTCCCAATCACAGTCACGTCGTCGATAATGACAGCGTTGAAACTGGAGCGATTTGGTGGGAAGTCAGGCCCGTATTGGTCATGTTCGCAAGCGACTGGCCCGCCGCGGATGGGAGCCGGGGCATCACATCGTCAAAAGAGATGGACGCCGTCGAAGCAGCCGGGAGAGCTGTCGAGGTTGGCTCCAACTTCTTCCTGTTCTTCAGTTCCGAATCTGCATCTCACGAACACGGAAACGGACATTGACACGGGCGGGTGGGGGGGCCGCCCTCATCAGCATCAACTGAGGAGTCGCAAACACTCCTCGATCGTCTGCGCGGCGAAATCCGCTTGATCTATCGTGATCACCAGCGGCGGGCAGAGCCGGATCGTATTCGGCCCCGCCCCCAGTAACAGCAGCCCGCGCTCGAAGCACATCTGGACTACTTTGTCCCGCAGATCACCTGCGCGTTCCTTCGTCACTTGGTCACGTACGAGCTCAATCCCGATCATCAACCCCAGTCCGCGTACGTCCCCAACCATTGGAAAGCGCTGCGGCAGATCGCGCAAGCGCGCCATCAAGTGTGAACCCACGCGAGCAGCGTTGTTGACCAACTCCTGTTCCAGTAGCTCGATCGTCGCCAGCGACGCCGCCACCGCCACCGGATTCCCCCCAAACGTCGACGCATGCGCACCCGGTCGCCAACTCATCAGTTCTGCCCGCGCAACCATCGCCCCCAGTGGTAAACCGCTGGCGATTCCCTTGGCCAGAGCCATCACGTCCGGCTCGAGCCCAAAGTGCTCACTTGCGAACATTTTCCCGGTCCGCCCCATGCCGCTCTGAACCTCGTCGGCGACGAGAAGAATCCCGAGCCCGTCCGCCAGCCGCCGCAGCTCGTCGAAGAATTTTCGGGGAGGCACCACGTAACCACCTTCTCCCTGTACCGGTTCCACGAAAATCGCGGCGACGTCTTCCGGCGCGACCGATGTGCGAAATAGCTCAGTCTCAATCGCCTTGACGCACTCCACTGCGCAGGAATCCGGCTCTTTCCCATAAGCACAGCGATAGCAATAGGCGTACGGCATGTGATGCACGCCCGGCATCACCGGAAAGAACCCCGTTTGCTGCGTGTTTTTACTTGCAGTTAGCGCCAGGGACCCCATGGTTCGCCCATGGAATGCGCCCACGAATGCCACAAACTGGCCGCGCCCCGAGTGGTACCGTGCGAGCTTGATGGCAGCCTCGATCGCTTCGGTCCCTGAATTGCCAAAGTAAACGCGTTGTGGAGAATCTCCAGGAACCAGTGTCGCCAGCTTCTCGGCCAGCACGACCATATTTTCGTAGTAAAAGTCCGTTCCCGACATGTGGATTAGCCTGGCAGCCTGCTCCTGGATCGCCCTTACCACCTTGGGATGGCAGTGTCCCGTGGCCACAACCGCGATTCCGGCCGCAAAATCCAGGAACCGATTGCCATCGGGGTCCTCGACAATGGCTCCCTCGCCACGCTCAGCGACCAGGGGATAAGACCTTGTATAAGAAGGAGATATAACTTGATAATCGCGTTGGATTATGGCTCGGGCCTTGGGACCCGGCAACTGCGTTATCAGCTTTGGCAGCATCGTTTTAGCTCCTTCCGCATCCAACCACACAGATCTAACAGTAAGACACTAAGATTATTGCATAGCAATAGGCTAACATGCTATAGTCTCTTCAAGAGGACAGTACGTTATGGATTTTAACCGCTTTACGGAAAAACTCCAGGAAGGTTTTCGGACGGCACAGTCCGTTGCTGCGGGACGCGGAAACCAGCAGATCGATGTTGAGCATCTCCTTCTGGCTCTACTCGAACAACAAGGGGGGCTCGCCCAGTCGATCCTAGCCCGGGCAGACGTCAAGCTTGAGGATGTCCACCGCCGCCTGATTCAGGAACTCGACAAGCTCCCCAAGGTCTCCGGCTCCAGCGTAGCGCTCGACCAGATTTACATCACGGCCCGGCTGCAAAAACTGCTGACCTCGGCAGAGAACGAAGCCAAGCGCCTCAAGGACGATTACGTCTCCATCGAGCATGTCATCCTCGCCGCCGCCGACGAAAAAATCTTCAAGGATTTGGGTATTACCCGCGACCGTCTCATGCGCGTCCTTCAGGAAGTGCGGGGATCGCAGCGCGTCACCACGCAGAATCCCGAAGCCACCTACGAAGCTCTCGAGAAATACGGCCGCGACCTGACCAAAGCCGCCGCGCAGAACAAGCTCGATCCGGTCATCGGCCGCGACGAAGAAATCCGTCGCGTGATCCAGGTCCTCTCCCGGCGGACGAAGAACAACCCGGTGCTCATTGGCGAACCCGGCGTCGGCAAAACTGCCATCGTGGAAGGCCTCGCCCAGCGGATCATCCGTGGCGATGTCCCCGAAGGTCTGAAGGACAAGAAAGTCGTCTCGCTCGATATGGGCGCGCTTATCGCCGGAGCCAAGTTCCGGGGTGAATTCGAGGAGCGCCTCAAGGCCGTCCTCAAGGAAGTCCAGTCGGCCGAAGGCAAAATCATCCTCTTCATCGACGAGCTCCACACCGTCGTCGGCGCTGGCAAGGCCGAAGGCTCCATGGATGCCAGCAATCTGCTCAAGCCTATGTTGGCTCGTGGCGAGCTGCATTGCATCGGTGCGACCACGCTCGACGAATACCGCAAGCACATCGAAAAGGACGCAGCTCTTGAACGCCGCTTCCAGACCGTTCTGGTCGACCAGCCTTCGGTCGAAGACACCATTTCGATCCTGCGCGGCCTGCGCGAGCGCTACGAAGTTCATCACGGCGTGCGTATCAAGGATTCAAGCCTGGTGGCCGCAGCCATCCTCAGCAACCGCTATATTCCCGATCGATTCCTGCCGGACAAGGCCATCGATCTCGTTGACGAAGCCGCCGCCAAGCTGCGCACTGAGATCGACTCCATGCCGGCCGAACTGGATGAAGCCACTCGCCGCCAGATGCAGCTCGAAATCGAGCGGGAAGCCCTCAAGAAAGAATCCGACGCCGCTTCGCGCGAACGCCTGGCCAAGATTGACAAAGAACTAGCCGAGCTGAAAACCTCCACGGCCAGCCTCCGCGCCCAGTGGCAGGCCGATCAGGAAGCGTTGAAGAAACAGCGCGAAATCCGCGCGCAGATCGACCACGCCAAGACCGAAATCGAACGGGCCGAGCGCGCCTACGACCTGAACAAGGCTGCCGAGCTCAAATACGGCAAGCTCACCGCTCTCGAAAAACAACTGGAGAAAGAGGCGCACGCGCCCACACTTCTCAAAGAGGAAGTCGACGAAGAGGATATCGCCCAGGTGGTTAGCCGCTGGACCGGGATTCCCTTGTCGAAGCTCCTCGAAGGCGAGGTTCAGAAGCTGCTGCACCTTCCCGAAGAACTGCACAAGCGCGTAGTCGGCCAGGACGAAGCCGTCGAAGCGGTCGCCGACGCAGTCATGCGCGCTCGCGGCGGTCTGAAAGATCCCAAGCGGCCCATCGGCAGCTTCATTTTCCTGGGACCCACTGGTGTCGGCAAAACCGAGTTGGCCCGCGCGCTGGCGCAATACCTCTTTGACGACGAGCGCTCCCTGATCCGCATTGACATGTCGGAGTATCAGGAAAAACATACGGTGTCACGCTTGGTCGGTGCGCCTCCCGGATACGTCGGTTACGAAGAGGGCGGTCAGTTGACCGAAGCCGTCCGCCGCCGGCCGTATTGCGTGATTCTGCTGGACGAAATCGAGAAAGCCCACAGTGACGTGTTCCACGTCCTGCTACAGCTGCTCGACGACGGACGGCTGACCGACGGCCAGGGGCGCACGGTGGACTTCAAGAACACCATCGTGATCATGACCTCGAACGCGCAGCAGGAAGATCTGCCGCGGCTGTTCCGGCCTGAATTCCTCAACCGCGTCGACGAAGTCATCAACTTCCACCGGCTCACGCAGGAGGAGCTGAAGAAGATCGTCGATATCCAACTGGAAACCCTGCGAGCGCGCCTTGCGGAGCGCCACATCGACTTGCAGCTCACCGACGCGGCACGCGCCCATTTGGTCACCGTTGGTTACGATCCGGCGTACGGCGCGCGCCCGCTTAAACGCGCCATTCAGAAGGAAGTCGAGACGCCGCTCGCCCGCATGCTGGTCGCGGGTGAGGTTCGCGACGGCAAGAAAGTCCTTCTGGATTTTCGCAAGGATGAGATGGTGTTCGAGGTAGAGTCCCCGAAGGCAGTCCGAGCATCTTAAACACGAGGCGCTTAAAACACGAGACGGAGAAACGAACATGCCTGACGAAGAGAAAATCCAAACATTGCCGCTATTGGCCCTGAAGAACTCCGTGCTGTTTCCCGGTCTTCTAATGCCGTTGGGGGTCGGGCGCAAGGCGTCCGTCGCCGCGGTCGAATCGGCCTTGACCACTGAGGACAAGGAAGTCATCGTAGTCGCGCAAAAGGACCCGAGTGTGGAGACGCCCGGCGCAGCTGATTTGTACACCATTGGCACGCGGGCGGTCATCCGCAAGTCGGGCCGTCCGCGCCCCGACCACATCGATCTGTTTGTGCAGGGCATGGAGCGCGTGGTCATCGTCAAAGTCGAGGAGAACGGTTTTCTGACGGCGACGGTGCGCCCTCTGCCTCTGCCCGATGATTCCAGCCGCGAGCTGGAGGCATTGAGCCTGTCCGTCGTCGAGGTTGCCTCCAAGTACGTCAACCTGATGCAGGGCCAACCCGCGCAGGAAATCGCCCAGGCCTTCGCCGCCCAAAGCGATCCTCTGCAACTGGCGTTCCTGGTCGGTTCGGTCATGAACCTCGATGTGGAGAAGGAGCAGTCGCTGCTTGAAACCTCCACCCGGATCGAGGCTCTTCGGATGATCTTGGGCTGGCTGTCGCACGAAGTGGATGTGGCCGAGCTGCGTGCCAAAGTTACTGAAAAAGCCAAGTCCGAGATGTCCAAAGAGCAGCGCGAATACGTGCTGCGCCAGCAGAAGAAGGCCATCGAGCAGGAGCTCGGCGAAGGCAAAACCGACGAAGCCGAAGTCGAAACTCTGCGCGACCGGCTGGCCAAGGCCGATCTCCCGGAGGATGTCCGCAAGGAAGCCGACCGCGAGCTGGAACGTCTCGAAAAAATCAATTCCGCTTCGCCGGAGCACAACGTGATCCGTACCTGGCTCGAGTATGTGATCGAGCTGCCCTGGAAGAAGCGCAGTGAAGACAATCTGGATCTGAAGCGCGCCCGCGAGGTTCTCGACGAGGACCACTACGGCATCGCCAAGGTGAAAGAGCGCATCGTGGAGCAACTCGCCGTGCTCAAGCTGAATCCGGAAGCCAAAGCTCCGATTCTGTGCTTCGTGGGCGCGCCGGGCGTCGGGAAAACTTCCTTGGGGCAATCCATTGCTCGCGCGCTGGGACGCAAGTTCGAGCGCATGAGCTTAGGCGGCCTGCACGATGAAGCCGAGATGCGCGGTCACCGCCGCACCTACATCGGCGCGCTTCCGGGCCGCCTCATCCAGTCGATGCGGCGGGCGGGTTTCATGAACCCCGTGCTGATGCTCGACGAAGTGGACAAGCTAGGACGCGACTTCCGCGGCGATCCCGCGGCGGCCTTGCTCGAGATCCTGGATCCCGAGCAGAACAAAACGTTCCGTGACAACTACCTGGACCTGCCCTTCGATTTGTCGAAGGTCCTGTTCATCACCACGGCGAACACACTGGACACCATTCCGGCACCGTTGCTCGACCGTATGGAGATCCTGCGCCTCTCGGGCTATAGCGAGGAAGAGAAAACTCAAATCGCCAAGCGCTATCTGCTGCCCAAGCTGTTGCAACATACCGGACTGACCGCGGAGCAATGCGTAATCACCGAAGAAGCGCTCCAGAAGGTCATTTCGTCCTACACGCGCGAAGCCGGCGTCCGGCGCTTGGAGCAAATGCTCGGGCGCTTGATCCGCACAGTCGCGGTCAAATTCGCCGAAGGCGAAGCCGGTCCGGTGGTGGTACACGGTGACGACGTTCCCGAGATGCTGGGTCCCGAAGCGATCCTGCCGGAGCTCGCCCGCAAAGAACTCCCGGCGGGTGTCGCCACGGGTCTCGCCTGGACCGAAACCGGCGGAGATGTGCTGTACATCGAAGCCGCGCTGTTGCCCGACGGCAAGGAGCTGACCATCACGGGTCAGCTTGGCGAGGTCATGCAGGAATCGGCTAAGACCGCTCGCAGCTATCTATGGAGCCACGCAGCCGAGTTCGGGCTGGATCCGAGCCAGTTCCTCAAGAGCGGTCTCCACATCCACGTCCCGGCCGGCGCCATCCCCAAGGATGGACCTTCCGCGGGT
>Ga0157374_10001134_pt1 | contig 22822 bp, 27 predicted proteins | sample M25metaG_FD_115308 | JGI IMG/M metagenome (GOLD analysis project Ga0157374, IMG submission 115308) | Miscanthus rhizosphere microbial communities from Kellogg Biological Station, Michigan, USA - M2-5 metaG | ecosystem: Host-associated > Plants > Roots > Rhizosphere > Soil | place: USA: Michigan... | reverse complement strand
TCAAAATAAATATTATAAATAAATTGAATAAAACTTGCGAAAGTGTATAATGCACCAAAAGAGGCTACAGCATTTCAATCTTCAAACGCTGCCGGATAGTCTGGAATTCTTCTTGGCATACCAGCTAATCCTAAAAAATGCATTGGGAAAAAAGTAATATTTACACCTACAAAAAAAGTTCAAAAATGAACTTTACCCATTTCCTCTGAATAATGATGAGCAAACATAGCATAAAATCAATGATACCAACCTGCGAAAATCGCGAAAACTGCCCCCATGGATAAAACATAATGGAAATGGGCTACTACATAGTAAGTATCATGAAATGCAATATCTAAACCTGCATTTGATAAAACAATACCAGTTAATCCCCCGACAGTAAATAAAAAAATAAAGCCTAATGCGAATAACAATGGAGTCTTCCAAACAACTGAACCGCCTCACATAGTAGCAATTCAACTAAAAACTTTAATACCTGTTGGCACCGCAATAATCATTGTGGCTGCAGTAAAATATGCACGCGTATCCACATCTAATCCCACAGTATACATATGATGGGCTCATACTACAAATCCTAGTAAACCGATAGAAATCATAGCATAAACCATTCCTAAATAACCAAAAACTTGTAATTTGTATGACCATAATACTACCACATTACTAATAATACCAAATCCCGGTAAAATTAAAATATAAACCTCCGGATGCCCGAAAAATCAAAATAAATGTTGATATAATACTGGATCGCCACCTCCGGTAGCGTCAAAAAAAGAAGTATTTAAATTTCTGTCCGTTAATAACATCGTAATAGCACCGGCTAAAACAGGTAAGGATAATAATAGTAACACAGCAGTAATTAGGACTGATCAAACGAATAAATTCATATTATGGAATTCACAACCAGGATGTCTCATATTGACAATAGTTGTAATGAAATTGATTGCGCCCATAATCGAAGACGCACCAGCAATATGTAAACTAAAAATCGCAAAATCCACAGAAGGCCCTGCATGTGCAATTGGCCCACTTAAAGGGGGATATACTGTTCAACCAGTACCCACACCAGGATCAAAGTAGCTTGACGTTAATAATAAAATTATAGCAGGGGGTAGTAACCAAAAACTTAAATTATTTAGTCGTGGAAAAGCCATATCCGGTGATCCAATCATGATAGGCACGAATCAATTTCCAAAACCTCCGATTAAAATTGGCATAACCATAAAAAAAATCATAATAAATGCATGAGCTGTCACTAACACATTGTATAACTGATAATTTCCATGTAAAACTTGACTGCCTGGTATTGCTAATTCACATCTAAGTATGACCGATATGACGGTGCCGATAATTCCGGAAAATAGGCCAAAGATTAGGTAGAGAGACCCAATGTCTTTATGGTTGGTCGAAAATAGTCAACGTTGACAAAAGTTTGTAATGGTTTGCGCCATCTGGTAATGGTAGGATTCGCACCTACGTTCTTTCGTTTATCAAACGAAGGCTTTAACTACTAAGCTACATTACATTTCTAAATTGCATTTCAAAACTTACACAACAACCACTCTCCTAATTCTATCCTTTTTCTCAGATGTAAAGCGACACTGATCGTAAAAAACAACGGAAAAAAAAGAATAAAGAAGTATAGTGACATGTACTTATTTAAATCTTGGTTAGCAGGTGGTAACGCTTCCTGCAAAGGGCTTGCCGAACGCTTTAATTCTTGAGGCGCTGCGCTAGCTGCAGTGTTTGTGTCCTGCATTTGGTGACTATACGCATTACTATCCCACGAGGATGTATCCACCACATCTGCATTAAAAAAGAATCACATCTCAGCATTGATGTAATCATGTAATCATAAAGTGGTCAAGAATATTCAAAGACACATGATAAAAGTAAAAAAAATAGGGCCTACGCCGTAATTTAGCTCTGCTAAGTAAAATGAACGCCGTTGCGTCCAATATTGTCCACATTTTCAGAATTTGTTCACCTTACAACAGCAAGATTTGCACTTACATCTCTCGTTTATTAAACGAGGGCTTTTTACTAATTTAAGCGATGTTGTCCTTCTCATCCATACATAAAACTAAACTTTAAAAACGAAAGCGATGGGAATCGAACCCATTCTACATTTTAATAGACCTCTGTTTAGCAAACAGGTACTTTGTCCAATCAGTCACGCTTTCTTTGAAATATAGGACCTTGTTTAGTACTCCAACCCCTAACCCACTTTACAATTCTAACTGAATAAAATTAAAAAACTTAACATTAATCCGAATAAGGCAATTGCTTCTGATAAAGCAAATCCTAAAATGGCATAAGTAAATAGTTGCTTTTGGTGCTCTGGAGTTCTTGAATATGCTGAAATCAGTGCTGCAAAAATAATTCCAATTCCAACTCCTGTACCCGCGATAGAAATAGTTGCTAATCCTGCTCCGATTAATTTGGCTGCATTTAATAACATTGCTAGCTTTACTAATGGACCCATTTTTATCTATATAACCTCCAGCTTTTAACATCAAATACATAAATTTTAGTAAGATATTAACGCTAAATGACTTCACAGCCAGTTATGTTAACGAATAAATAAATAATGATTATTATTTAATTTAAATAAATAAAAAGGTGTTGCTTCATATTTAATATGCTTTCAATATTTATCAACTCCAATGTACCCAAAATAGCGATGCCTCTAGCGAAACAACTATATGAGCATAGATTGATGTTCCTGGTTCCTCTCGTACTTAGTTCAAACCCCATTTTATTTGTACAAAACCAGATAGGGACTAAACTGTTTCACAACGTTTTAAACCCAGTTCACGTACCGCTTTTAATTTGCGAACAGCAAAACCCTTTCAACCATATCCAGCTGAAGGATGCGACGAACCGACATCGAGGTGTCAATCTTTGCGTCCAATAAGAACTTTTTCGCAAAATAAACCTGTTATCCCCAACGTACCTTTTATCCGTTGATTGATACTCTGTCCATATAAAAGTACCAGGTCTTTAAGACTGATGTTATTCTATCACTTTTATAATAGAAACACCCCAATATAATTTGTCAATTATATAGTCAAATGAGCTTATGCCTTTAATTCAGTTAATAACTAACAAGCTTGAAATGAAAATTAAACCCATTATTGTTCACCCTCGTTACTATTTAGAAGATGACCGCCCCAGTCAAACTACCAATGATTCATATTTAATAAACAAGTTGCCTTATTTATATTAGCTTTAAAGTTAGTATAAGGTAGTATCCCAAGATTATTTAAAAAATTCCCACCTATTCTCTTATAATATAACCTTAACAACAATAAAAAATTATAGTAAAGGTGTATGGGGTCTTTCCGTCTAAGTTCTATTTATTTTGCATCTTCACAAAAATTTCAATTTCACTAAAAAAACGTTTAAGACAGTAGAGCAGGCGTTATACCTTTCATACTAGTCAGAACTTACCTGACAATGGATTACGCTACCTTAGGACCGTCAGAGTTACAGCCGCCGTTTTCTGATGGTTATAATTGGTGCTTTTTAAACACCTCCTTTTCGCAGAGCAGAGCTGGGCAGGTATCAAACCCTATTCTTCATTTTAAAAACTTTGCAGAGTTTTGTGTTTTTATTAAACAGTCGCTGCTCTCAATTTGTGCCAGTTGCTTTACTTTTACAAAAGCAATTACTCCTTCTTCCTAAGTTACAGAGCCTTTTTGCAGAGTTCCTTAAACATTCTTGACTTTATTCGCTTTAGAATACTATTCCAAATCACCTGTGTTGGATTATGGTACGGTTTAGGTATTTTTTTCTTGTACAAAGTAAAAACCTTATTTTGCTGTAATCTGTTTGCAAAACGTTAATTGTTAATGTATGTAAACTATTGTACCATAATTAGTTATCTCTAATATCATCTTTTAATTATATACTTTTGATTTAATTACCGAATTTTGGAATATGGGATTCCCTTATACTCCAATCCTTGATTTTTCAGCGATGAAAATTTGATCAATTTCATTTGACGTTACTCATGTTAGCATATTGTTACTAAAGAACTCAACTAATTTCATTAAACGTGTGTCACCATTCTATTAGCTCTTCAACTACCATTATAAATTAATTTTACTATTTACAATTTTAGAAATTATTTAGCTTCCATAAATTTTCGATGTGTTAAAGCCAAATCTAGAAATAAGCTTGTGGGCTTTTATTAACGGATTTCTGCTATCAAGAATACCAGCTGCGTGTATAAGAAACAACAACACCTTAATCACTTAATAACTTTTTAAATCTTTAATTTGTAAACTGAGATGTTACTCTTTAAACTATAGACCTTCTCACCTATAGTTTGACTGTTAAATTAAACATTACAATAAAATTGTTATTTTTTCGCACTTTTAAGAAGAAAAACTCAAGTAATTTACCAACCATTTTTAAACATTATTTTTTTCAAAGATAAAGCTCACACGATATCACCCGATGCAACCCATGTTTGAACTTGTTACTTTACACAAATAATTAATTAATTAACGCTATACTCATATATATTTCGTCGAAAACCAGCTGTAGTCATGTTCGATAAGCCTATCACTCCTAATCACAAATTATCCAAATCTTTTGCTACAGATACTGGTTCGAGCCTTTAAGAAATATTAATCTCCCTCACTCTATTCATAATTAGATCACATGATTTCGGGTTAAGATATTAAGATTCTCCACCTTCATAGTACTCTGTGAAGGAATCGCACCTTCGTCTTCCGCTTGAAGGGCGGACATTCTACTACTGAACCAACAAAGCCCAATTTCTAACATTTACTATAAAGGGAACGTTTGGATATACGGATTTAATCGCATTAATTTACGAACTGTAATTAAAAATCTATGTACTTCTTTCTGGAACATACGGAAAGTAAAGGTTTCTTCAGTATCATAAATAATGTCCATTAACGTTTCAGTATTAAAGTAAGCAGTCTTTCCTAACCCTAAAATAATAGCGATCATTCTTTTATACATATAAATGTCCTTTAAGCGGATCCCAAACTCGTCGAAATATTTATTTAAAGCAGCATATAAAATAACGACTTCTTGAACTATTGTTAAATATTGAAACATTGGCTGCTTTAATACATGAAGCAACATAATACCTTTCTCAATAACTTCTGATGTTTCTGGATCTACAGACTCAGGGTCATATCCCATTGATCCCACAAGTAGTCTATATTGTGCAATATCTAATCTTAAACGCCCCGCAATTCGTTTCATTAATTTAACTTGCGCAGCTGAGCCCACTCGGCTAACAGAAAGACCTACATTTACCGCAGGTCTTTGTCCTTGATTAAATAAAAGTGCTTCTACGAAAATTTGGCCATCGGTAATGGAAATTACATTTGTAGGGATATATGCTGAAACGTCCCCAGCTTGTGTCTCGATAATTGGTAATGCTGTTAACGAACCATAACCAAAATTGCTATGCATTTTAGCAGCTCTTTCTAAAAGTCTTGAATGCAAGTAAAAAATGTCTCCTGGGTAAGCTTCTCGTCCTGGAGGTCTTCTTAGTAATAATGACATTTGTCTATAAGCAACTGCTTGCTTACTTAAATCGTCATAAACAATTAAAGCGTGCATACCGTTGTCTCTAAAAAATTCCCCGATGGTACATCCAGTATACGGAGCTAAAAACTGTAAAGTCGCGGCGTCAGAAGCAGATGCTGCTACAATAGTAGTATACTGTAAAGCCTGCTCTTCGTCCAATTTGTTAATAATTTGAACAATTGAAGATCTTTTTTGTCCAACCGCAACATAAATACAATACAGTTTATTTTTAATGTCTCGTTCATTTTGGTGTCGTTGATTAGCAATTGCATCTAATGCAATTGCTGTTTTACCTAGACCGCGGTCTCCAATAATTAACTCTCTTTGACCTCTACCAATAGGGATCATAGAATCAATTGCTAACACTCCAGTAATTACTGGCTCCTTTACGCCGGTTCTCTCAATAATGCCTGGGGCCTTTAGTTCGACAGTTCTATATACTTTTGCTGCTACATTTTTCATGGTATGCCCGGTAATTAGCCACTAACTAATTAAAGCAAATCCTACTTCAAACTGCAGCCAGCATAAATAAAAATATAAACAAACTCTCCTACGGCATAAGATAGCTCAGGCAATACAAAAAAGAAAAAAGCATTAAATAACAATAAGCCAAATAAAAAACAATTTAATCCAAAAACAATTTGATTATAAAACGTCGAATAAGCCCCTAATGAAGACACCTTTTTATTATGCTCATAAACATTTAAATCCACATGGGATTCCTTAACAGTCATTATTTGTAAAGTCATTTGCAAGTAAATAATCGACATAATGAACCCAGAAACCACCCCTAAAATTGCAACAATAAAAAAGCCAGAATTATAAATATGGAGAAATAAAAAATACTTAATAAAAAAGCCGCTAAGCGGAGGAACACCGGATAAAGAAAAAAAAATAATAATTAACAAATAATAATAAAATTTGTTATATTTCTTAATTATAAATAACTGATTTAAATTAGTGAAATCGTACTTTGCCTGTAAGATTAAAAAAATAACAAAGACGCCAACTAATTGGAAACAATAAACTAATAAATAAATTAATGAATACTTAATAGCCAAAGGGCTTGAAACAATAAACCCAGCCATAACATACCCTAATTGCGAAACAGTAGTATATGCTAAAATTGTTTTTAAATCTTGCAATCTATAAGCTAAGCATCCCACAAACATTGAAGGCACGATGAATAAAAATAAAGAATTTTGTCAAAAACTTTGAAGCTCCGGAATTAAATCTATAACGTTTAAAAACAATCGCAAAAATAACAAGACATAAATAATTTTGTACAAGGTCATAATAATTAATATGAACAGGACGGGTAGGCGAGCATAAACATTAACAATTCAGATTGATAAAGGTGCTAATGTTAATTTAAAAACCAACGGCACTAAAATCAAGCCCAGTGCCACTTTTAAATACATCACCAGCATTGATAAATCTAATAAACTAGCTGACATGGTTTCAAATAGATTTCAAATGCTAGCATAAGAGGCCGTATAAGCACCTTGTTCTGGAACCATAAATACTAGCAGTGCGACACCTAATATATAAAAGGTTGAAATCATAAGATTTAAAATAAAAAATTGAATAATTGGTTTAACTAACTTCGGACCAATGAAAGTAAAATATAAAGTATTGCTAACCACGATTAATAAAGTAATGGCTTCCATCAATAGAAATAATAAAAGGAAATTAAAGCAATACAGACTAAATAAAAAAATCCATAAAAGCATTGCTAATAAGAAAGGTAATTCCACAGCAGTAAAACCGTTATGCACGGCGTCAATATAAAAAATGCTAAAAAACAAAAGCCCTAAAAAAATCACCACTATTTTGCTATTAAACATACTTGGCTCACTAATTAAAGTGCCGTTTAATAATATTGCAATACTATCGATAGTGCTAGGAACTAAGGCAAAGCGGCAAACAATAAAAAAGTAAACAAGTAAAGCTTTCATTAAAAATTGTGTATAATTTAAAACAGCGTTTTTTTTATTTTTTTGGTACAAAGCACGAAAAAACCCTACAAAAATAAAGACTAATAACAAAACTTCGGCCAATAACTCACGGATTGATAAAGATATGACGGATGTTTCTATCACTGCAAATAAATTAAAACTGGTAATAGCAACTTCTATGCTACCAATAAATAAAAAAGCCCAGCCGATAAAGTTAAAAGAAAGTGCGGTTTTCTTTAGACCCTTATCCATTCTGTTTTAATTAAAGTTGATCAAGGTTGCGGATATCAAGCAAGTGCCCCACTTTTTATTTCATAAATGAAGCCAAATAACAATAAACCAATAAAACTAATAACAGCTGCATGCCCATAGCAGTTAATTTGATAAAAATTTAAAACTCAAGGGAAAAAAAACATAATTTCAACATCAAACAATAAAAATAAAATACCGACACGATAAAACTGAACATCAAAAGGGTAATAAGTAAAATCAAAAGGCTTAAAGCCGCACTCGTAAGCCATATTTTTTTCACTATTAGGTTTTGGGTTTTGTAACAAATAAACGACTAACAAAATTATTAAACATAAGCCTACGCTTAAAACACTGTGAAGCACCAACGACATTAAAGGTTCAAAATATTGCACAGCTAGTAGGGCCTGGAGTTGCACCAAGAACTTCGGGGAATGAGCCCATTGTGATACTATTTCACCACCCTACGGTTTTATAAAAATACCTTAAACAGGACTTGCACCTGTATTGTTTCGCTTATAAATCGAAGGCTTTGCTAATTAAGCTACTAAGGCTATTTTGAAGAATTCATAATTTGAGCGAGAAGGAATTGCACCCACATTATTCGAGTCAAAGTCGAAGGTCCTGCTAATTGAACGATCGCTCATAAACAAAGATAAGACAAGCGAAGCCGGACTTGCACCAGCATCAACGATTTTGAAGACCGCCGCTCTGCTATTAAGCTATTCGCCTTTTTAACCACCAACTCAAGCGAAGCCGGACTTGCACCAGCATCAACGATTTTGGAAATCGCCACTCTACTATTAAGCTATTCGCCTACAGCTCCAAATTCAAACACAATTATAAAAAGAAAAACTCAGCGATAAAAAAATATACAAGTACACTGTTATAAATAAAAAAAAGATGAGATGCTAGCCCTTGTTTATACAGCGGAGCTAATATATTAGTAACTCATAAATAAAGAGACGACAGGCCTGTTGGGCCTAAATACTCCAGCACTCCTTTATCAAAGTTCATAAAAATGTGATGGTAATAATAATGAAAGTTAATAAATGCTAAATAATTATAAACTTCGTTAAAATAAAAATTGTTTTGCGCCATTTGTAAATACAGACCTGCACGCATTGAAAAATTATAGCTGCACCATAAATAAAAGCCCGCTATTTTAAATTTTTGTCTAAAACGTAATTCGTTGTGCTTACTTAAATGAGCTAATAAAACTTCCGTTCACTGCGGAATAACTCCTGTCTGATATAAATAAATAAAAAGAACGCTGCCAAAAATGGCTAATAAATTGCAAAATAAAGGGGCCAATTTGACGTACCATGGTAAAAAATCATTTTCAATGTAAGCACCATAGTCATCCGCGACATGTTCCACAAAATCAGCAGTTACTGTATAATCAAAAAAAGTAATTGGGGTGTTTATTCCGATGTACCTTAAACCAGAATCATTAAGAACAATATTATGTTTTGCAGAAAAAACCTCACTTAAGGCATAACCACTAACAATGCTTCCTAACATTAGTACAACAAGCACCAATTGAATAAAAAATGGCTGTTCAATACTAGCCCTCCTTAAATCTTTAAAATGAATGGTCCCTTGTCTTAAAAATAAGTAATAATATAGGCGTAATGAATACACAGCAGTACAAAAAGTGGCCAATAAAATAACTAAGAAAATTAAATTTACATTTATGACTGCAGCATTAAACACACTATATGCTTTTAAATAAGTAACCTCAATGATTATATCTTTAGAATAAAAGCCTGATAAAAAAGGTAATCCCATAATTGCAATATTACCGATTAAAATAGCGCTATGGATCAGGGGCATGCGCGTGTATAACCCCGATAGCTTTCTAATATCTTGCTCATTATTAAAACTATGAATAATAGCTCCTGCAGTTAAAAATAACAGTGCTTTAAAAAATGCGTGATTAATTAAATGAAAAAACCCTGTGCTATATTGAGATAAACCACAAGCTATAGCCATATAACCTAACTGACTACAAGTTGAATAAGCAATAATTTTTTTAATATCATATAAAAAAATTGCCGTTAAAGCAGAAAAAAGAGCGGTAAACGCCCCTAAAATAATAATCAACGTTCGAATGTTGTCACTCATTTCAAATAAAAATGAACAACGAATTAATATAAAAATGCCTGCAGTTACCATTGTTGCTGCATGAATTAAGGCTGAAACTGGGGTTGGGCCTTCCATCGCTGCTGGCAACCAAGTGTGCAATCCTAATTGTGCTGATTTACCTACAACACCAATTAAAAAAAAAAAGCAAATGGCATCTATGTATAAAATTGAAAAGCTGTCGCAAACAATTCAATATGGTTGTTGTGAGGCTACGACCGGCAATAAGCTACTTAAAATTGCAAAATCTACCGTTTTAAATAAAGTAAAAGTTAAAACAGTACCTAATAAAAAACCAATATCTCCGATACGATTCATTAATAATGCTTTGATCGCAGCCTTATTAGCTTGAATGCGTGTAAACCAAAAATTAATTAACAAATAAGAGCAAATTCCGACACCTTCCCACCCTAAAAATAACTGGATAAAATTACTTGCCGTTACTAAAATAAACATAAAAAACGTAAATAGCGATAAATAACTGATAAAACGAATAAAATGTGGGTCTGTTTTCATATACGAAAAGGAATACAGATGCACTATAGTTGAAATAAGACTGACCATAGCTAACATAGAAACAGCAAGAGGATCCAAAACAAACTCCCAATTAACATCTATTGCTGCGACTTGAATCCAAGAGCCCAATAAAATGCAGTATGTAGTATGCGTCATTAAAACATTAAAAAAAAGCTTAATATTTAAAAACGTCGCTATTACTAAAGTGTAAATTGTAATATATACAACGCCTGTCTTGCCAATGTAACGCCCAAAACAAGCGAGTAATAGAAAATTAAAGAAAGGTAAAAAAATAGGTAGTAACATTTACTGTTGGTATTTATAAAATGGGTAAGTAATAACAATAGAACCAATCATCGCAATAAAAATTAACAAGCCACAAAATAAAAAAACTAAATAGTGCTCATTAAATAAGGCAATGAATTGGACAACATCTAAGGTATAAAAATTTTCAGTACTAACTGAAACGGTTTGTACTAATAATGGGTGTAAATTATTATAGCAAATTTTATTTGCCCAATAAATTTTAAAGGCGAGAACACTGATGCTAGGGTCTATAATAAAATGGGTTAAAGCTTTATTAATATTAATGTCTCGTAAGTTGTACATAATAACAACAAATAAAAACAAGACAGTAATAACACCTGTATAAATAATTAAAATTAACAAAGCGAGAAACTCTGCCCCGATTAATAATAAAAACGAAAAAGTAAAAAGCGCTGTTAAAATAAAGCTAAAAACAGCATACACAGGATTTTTTTGCACAATAATTAAAAAAAGAGACAACAACATAAGCAGCAAACTAACGTTAATAAATGTGTTTTGTAATTTGTTTAATATAACTAGCATTAAAATTAGAGGCTAATATTTAATTTAACCTAATTTCCAAACTTTAACATTTTGTGAACTCTGCAAACCTGACTTTAAAAGATTTTTTATAAATAAATGAATTACGCAGTAAATAATTTTGAACAGCTCCCTTTTGAATAGGCTGTGCCAATGCATAACGTACGTTTGTATAGTTATATAACCATTTAAATAGGCGATCAAAAATAATTTTTGCGCCATGTAACATCGTTTTCTCACGTACAGCTCTCCCTTTCCATTTTTCTTGTGGCTTAAACTTATATGCAACACGTCGATACCTTGTTGACATATATGGTCTCCTGTGTTCATGCCCTGCAAGTTTTAAATAAACGCGCGCTCATTTCAGGGCTGTTGAAGCCGGAATTTTTTTAGCAACCTTTCTGTCGTGCACTGCCTCATAGTATTTGACTAGTAGCTGCACATATTTTCGCAAGGCTTTCGCTGCTTTGCTATTGTAATTTTCCGAGCCTAATTCTAGAGCGACTGCCGTTCGCGCTGTCATTTGTAAATTATATAAATACTGCGAATATAATCCAAGTGCAATGTTATTAAAAATCATGCCCGGCGAGCTATGCACATTAAAATAGGTATTATACTCCGGTGCCGACGCCTGCGCTTTAAAATCAAATAAAAAATTTTTAGTCCCCTTATCAACCAACGCACCGCCCAATGGGCTTTTATAGGTAGCTTTGTTGACTAGTGGCTTTAATCGCGTTATTCTTTGTGGCTGCACTGAAAGGCATTGCTGCTGCTTGATTTTTAATCACACATGGCTTTTATACCTTCTAGATCCTAATCTTTTAATAACTGCCCATATAACCGCCTTTTTATATAAAAAAGGGTAAAACGCCACTTCATTTTTATTAGGCCATTGGTTATAAAATCAAGACATTTTTCTAAATCAACGGATCCAACGCAGACGCTTTTGCTTTCTCTTTCAAGAATTTTTTGCAGTTTGATGCGCCCACATGCGCTCTGCGCGGAAAACCTTACTGACAGTAACGCGTTGCAAAGGTTTATCTGCAAACTTATCAAAAATGCGTTTGTATCTATAAGAGCGTCTATGCCCACGTATTTGTTCTAAAGCTACACTCCTCCATCGAGACCATCGGCTTTTAACCGCACTAAGTGTAAACCCACGTGTAATTGCAATTTCTCACTCTTCTAACTCCTGATTCCTAGGCTCGGGATCTACAATGCGCCTATTAGGCAATAAAAGAATTCGCGGCGATCGATACTTGTTAAAAGACAAAACCCTGCCTATGGCTTTATATCTTTTTTTTGCACCCCTATTTGTGAATTTATTATATTGGTTTTTTAATAATTTCGCCGTGCGATAATATTGCTCAATAACATGCATTTGTCTTTGGGGGGCATATCGTTCTAAAAATATATCCCCTTGATTTGCGCGCTCTAATAATGCTCAAATATATAACCCTTGATGCTTATACATACTTAACCCCGACGCAAATCGGCTTAAAGCAATTCGCTTGTCCATTTCTTTACCTTTAAACTGGCGTGATACTAAGTCAGACGGCTTATATTTTTTCTCCCGTGTTAATTGCTCCCATGTTATAAAAAATTTAGGCGTTTTATTAACCCCTTTTCTTAAAAACCAAAAAGGTTCGCGAGGGAACTCATTTTTCTTATTTTTTCATTTCCTTTGATTGTAGCGAGGATGTTGCCCTTGCTTCCTTTGATCGTAGTACGGTTGTTGCCCTTGCTGTCTTGTTAATTTAAACTCCATCTTCTAGCGCACAAAATACTAATTTGCAGACTTTTTTTGTTTATCAAATTATATTAATATCTTACTTGCTAACCCATTATACAAAAGGTACAAAATAATTACCGTAATTAAAAATTGGTTAATATTATAAAAAATTCATTACATTTCAAACCAGTGCTTAAGAGACCTTGTTTGCATCTTTCCTTCGCAGTACTTTTCGCTATAATTCAATTAAATTATATTTAGGTTTGGAAGATGGCACTCCCTTATTCAATCAAAATTAGTTAGCTGATCTACAAGACTCATAAACGATAAGAAGGCAGGAGGATTGCTACCCGACGTTATTTATTGTTTAAAATAATACCGATCCTCGCAGTTTATTAAAACCTGTTTAAAGTTCGCTCACCACTACTTTTTAAATCTCTTTTGATTTTTTCTCTCTTTAATAATCAGATGTTTCATTTATTAAAATAATTTTATAGTTAATTTTCATTTTGTAAGGAAGCAGGTACCAATAATCCTTTTCTTTCACTACCACTTTTCTGTTTCTATAACATTACAAAGTTAATTGACATAGATTTTCTTTTTTATAAATAAAAAATTTAATGATTAACCATAATTATAATAAACTTTTTCACCTACCCCTCTTGTTAATCTAATTCTATGAAATCTACCAGGCTCTCTAACACCGTATTTAGAGCGTGCGTTTTTTCTTTTATAAGGTGGTTGCGCATCTATGCTACCTCTAATAATTTTATACTTAACTGCAGGCAAATCATTAGGACGACCCCCCCGCACTAAAACGGTCGAAAACCGTTTTAAATTATGTCCAACTCCTGGAATGTGACAAGTAACTACTTTCTTGTTAGAAAGTTTAACGCGCGCAAACGGCCTGCGCGCTGAACAAGGCTTTTTTGGGGTCATAACATGTACTTTCAGGCAGGTGCCTTTTTTTTGTGGGCAATTTCCTAAAGATATGCGCTTATTTTTAGTAGGGCGCTTAATGCGCGCCTTTTTTGCAGCTAGCTGCTTAAACGTAAACATTAATTGATTTTACAAATTATCTCCCCTCCTACTCTGTATTGTAAAGCTGCAGTATGTGTTAATAACCCTTTTGGAGTATTTAAAACATATATTGCTGAGTCCCCGGCTGCATTCGACTTCAATATTAATTGTTGGTAGGTCACTGTTACATTTCTGCTTGGCACACTAAAAACATGAATATTTTTTAGGGCAGGTCCAAATGGCCCATTTGTTTTTAAATGAACAACTATCAGGCGCGCATTAAATGCAGGGCCTATTTGTAAGCTGTTATCTTCTGATAAAGCCGCATCCGGCATGCGGTAAAAGTTATGAATTATTCCCTGCTCCTGCAGTAACGTAAGAAAAGTAATCAATTTTTTATTTGCAAAATAAATAAAGTAATTGTCATGGTTACGCACTGCTTGCTTAAATTTGGCAACTAGTCCCATAAAAGAAACGGTCCGCTTTTCGTTTGTTTTATTTATAAAACTTCACAATTTCTGCTTTTTTACATTACCTTTGTCATATCGAGTATTAAATTTAGCTCCTTTATTTCCAGCAACCTGCTTCAAACTTGATTATCTATAAAAGGCAGCATACTCGAACAGTTGTAGTTTAACGATAGATTGCGTATGACTTAAGTGCTTATGCTTCTTACCGGCAGGCGAGTAAGGGTGGTTTTTAAAATATAATTTTGTAAAACGTCTAAAAGGCCCCATGTACAAACACAGATTTGGATACTCAAACATAATCATTTCTGCAGTAATATCACTAGTAACAAAATTTGATATTATTCAAACTTTGTTATTGGCATAGTTAGTAAAATGTGCTCAATATTTTTTAAAAAAGTGATTAATATTTGCTGGGTAATACTGAATACGGTACTGGCGGTAGTACATATAATTATGCAAATAAATCGGAACCATTAAAGAATCGTACAATGATAAAATTTGATAAGGATTGTTAACTGCAGTCTGGTTTAGCTGCACCAGGCGGTAAAAACATAAGTCGCGTACCATAAAAAGATAGGGGGCTAATTTTGAACGCACTAACATGATATTTAATTGCATTTCTAATAAAATAAAAGTCTTGTGCGCGTACATATGCAGCGGCATCTGCAATAAATAATAATAGAATACTTTGTCGTAAGCCTTTAATGGCAATTTCTGCAACTGACGCCTTAAACGCACAACTTTAGACTGGTACTGCACAAGATACTCCATTTTTTTTGTCATCCTTTCGCGGCTTATTCCCAAAGTTTTTGCTTTTTTACAGTCGGTCAAATACAGCCCTCGCTTGACACTACCACGTACCTGTTGAATTTTTTTGAATGTCATTTTATTTTTATTTTTCTTCGAATGTTTTAGTTCAGTGCTTTGTGCTTGCGCGGACATTCTTAATGTAGCCATTACCTAATTTTAACCATTACTAAACCGCTGTGTAAATAATGCCCTATCACTTTTAGGCGCTTGGCTAATTCGTTGCAAAGCTCGCAGCTTACGCACCAGATTTCTATTTCTTTTTTTTGCAGGCTTCATGACACGAGTCCGCTTATCTGCTTTTTTTATAACCGAAACCCCTTTCTTTTTAACAATACAATTTCCTCCGTTTTGGTTAGCCTGTTTTTCTATCTGACGTAGTTTTTGAAGCAGTGGCTGGTTTGTCGTCCGTAGTTTATCTTGAAGTTTATTTTGAATGTCGCATCGCATAGCGCGTATGATCCCAACTTTGACAAAAGATCCTTTATATCAAGCCCGTAAAAGCGGATCTGCAAATAGATACTCATCAAAACTGACGTATTCTTTTTCAGGTATCTTTTCTCATGTATTAACTAGCCCTATTTGAAAAACACTAAATGACTGTTTAAATTTTGAATGCTTACCTTTCAGCTTGGACTTTTTTAGACCTTTTATCATTATTATACCCCGTCCTCTTCGGTGCACTTCAATCCTCTCTTTAAGCCACCTGACGCGCTCATAAAACCCCTTTATTGTAAGAGTTTCCACATTCTCAAGAACAAGGTTATATAATTTATTCATATCAAAAGCTTGAGATTTAGCTTTTTGATATGCGCGTTCCGGAACGTATTTTTTTCACCCTCTTCATCCTGCCTTCTTAGCGCTTCATCCCTCTCACCTTGCTTTTATTAACCCTCTTCTATTTGCTTTCCGGCTGCGGCGCGCCCATCGTCTCCACGCGGCCCAATCCATAACTGCCCCACTTTTTTTTAAAAGCGGACTACGCTTTTGAGATCTAAAAAAGCCCATAGAAGTGTTTCTTATCGTCGGCTGAGGCTCTAAATAGAACTTTTTTTTATTTATAAGTTTTTTAAACTTTAAGATGGCCAGTATGCGACGTCGCTTTATCATTTTAATAAAATTTGTTTCCTTATAACGTGGCTTATTATTTTTATTTTTCTGCTTATAATATGGGGTGTGCATTCTTCTAGTATTTAATTGTCTTTTGTTTTTTACCATGCTTCTCCTAAGTCTAACCAAACCAATTTTCCAAAACTCGCTCAATAATTTTACTCGGCCTCAAAAAAAATAGTAGATTCAATTAATAAATGTCACATCTCATCGCTAACAGTTATCGTATCGTCAGGAACTTTCATCTCTTCCATCATCGCTGTAAACAATTTCATAGCTAACCGCGCCATAGGTCTTGATGTGCTTGCTTGGTCATGAACGATATAGCATTCCGCATGTTCACAAAATAGAGTTGTTAACTCATTAGTAGTACACATTAATGTAGGGTTTAATACCATGGCATGTAAGTAATTATTCATCATTGGCATCGTTCATAAATCATCCCCTTTGTAATCACAAAACATAAAATCCAATAAAAATAAATACATAAAGCTAGTGTTATAAAGTTTAAAATTTTCTAAATAAACTTCACGGCGTATTAACGTGGCATCATGCATAAAATCAATAATTGTGTACTGTAAACCAATTTCGGCATGCGCATCTGCTAACCATGTACCGAAAGATCCCTCCATTGCATTTGCAAAATCGGGGAGAGAGCAGTTAGTAAGTAATCCGCGAACACCTAATTCCTGCTTAAACTGTGCAAGAGTGTACGTTGAGTCTCTTGCAACCATATAATGGTATTCATCATAATAATCTCGATTAGTCACAATTTCCATCATGGTTACTGTCCAATCATCTACAATATGAGGACTATAATAATAATGTACATCTAAATAAAAAGCATGCTCTAAAACATATCCCATAGTCTGATAAACTATTGATTTTATTGAAGCGTCTAAAAGCACAATTAAGGCATTCGGGTTTAATCCCATAAGCAGATTTAAAGCGACTAAAACAATAAGCACACTAGACTCACGGCGAGTGACATCTTCAAATTTGCTAATAAAAGCATATTTTAAATTACCAAAAACAACGCGGTTGTAAAGTAAAATTGAAAACACTATTCCAAAAAAAGTACTAAAAGCACCTATAATTAAAACAGGTTTTAAAGGGGCAATACCAAGTCCAACAAGCACTAATATTTCGCCAATAAAGTTACTTGTACCTGGGAAACTAATGTTCGAAATCGTAAACATAAAAAAAAAATAAGCAAATAATGGCATCACTGTAACTAAGCCACCAAAATATATAACAGAGCGCGTGTGATATCTATCGTATAAAACACCAATTAATAAAAACAGCGCAGAAGAAACAATTCCATGGCTTACCATTATTAAGGTACCTCCAATCAACCCATATACTGTATTAGAGAAATATCCTAACAATGCAAAATTCATATGTACAATAGAAGAATATGCGATAATACGTTTCATATCCGTTTGGCGAACTGCAATAAAAGATGCAATAAAAATACCAACAAGACAAAGGGCTAAAATATAAGGCTCGTAGCTGAAGCGCGCATAATCAAATAAAAATAAAAAGCGTAGCATACCATAAGCGCCTAGTTTCAATAATAGTCCTGCAAGAATGACAGAACCTACAGTCGGTGCTTCTACATGTGCCTCTGGTAATCAAATATGAAATGGAAACATTGGAATTTTAATAGCAAATGTTAAAAATAGTAAAATTCAGCAAAAGCTTTGTTTATTAATTGTTAAAGTTTGTGCCAATATAGCAAAGTAACTCGTAGTATGCAGCTCAAAATATAAAAAAAATATGGCCATAATTAAAAAAATAGAACCGAATATCGTGTATAAAAAGAAGTAACTTAACGCTTTAATTCTCCTATCTCGTGTACCTCATAGTAAAATAATAAAAAACATTGGGATTAATAAACTTTCAAAAAATAAACAAAATAAAAATAAATCCAACGCGGTAAATGATAGGATTAAAAACAGTTCAATTAATAACAGGTTAATCATTAATAATCTAAAATTTGGTAACTTTCAGCTCGCTATCACACAAAATGGAAATAATCCAGCCGTTAATATAACAAACAGTAAGGAGGTTCCATCAACTCCAAAAGAGATATTTAAAGAAATCTCACGCAACCAAGGAATAATTACTAAGAACTGAAACTTAGTTTCACTTGGATTAAAAGCAGCACACATCGCGAGCACAATCAATAATATGCTACAAGTCGCTATTAGGCCAAAAACTTTATACGTCTTGTTTAAGTTGTTAGGTAATGCATACAAAATCAAAATATTAATGACACAAACGAAAACTAATAAAGGAATAAAAAAACTAAACACCATAACAAATAATTTTTCAAATAAACTTCTCTAATAAAAGTGTCCTGTCTTCTTTTACTACTAACGCAATACTTTGAATAAAAAAAAGGCAAAAATCGCTAATCGTATAAAGGGCTATAATAATTACAGATGTGTGGATTGTATTAACATCAAATTCAGTAATTCCGCCGGGAAATACGTTATACCAACAACCGGAAGCGTTTTCTAGTATAGCGTATTTCATAAATAAAGTAATTGCTCCTCCTTCCATCGGTAATAAAATGTTTTTAACATAATTTATTACTTTTAACTGACAGTCGTGTCTAATAAATTTTTAACATCTAACTTCCTGCCGCAGTTTCCACTACGGCAACCTTGTTACAACTTCATCCCAGTCACCAAATCTACTCTCGTATGTATTGTGTATTAATATAACTTCCAAAAATACTAATAGGTCTACAAAACTTCAAGCCAATCCAGCTCCCAGAATGTGATGGGCGGTGTGTACGTCAAAGAGATCCTTTTTTTCACCGAACCTTTCTGATATTCGATTACTAATGATTCCTCTTCTCAAGATTGCGAATTGCAGCAACTAATCCATACCAGGGAATTTTTTCCAGTTTTATTTAATCATAACTTTTATTACTCTTTGTAAATTCCTTTGTAGCACGTCTGCAGCCCTATCATTAGCCATACGGACTTGACTTCACCCTTATGCTCCTCTAACTCTCATTAGATGGTACCAATAAATTTTATAAAATTATCTGACAGGACAATTATACAGGCATTTAATACTTATATTTAATCTCTAAATATTATCTATAAACTTAATTTATTAGTTTGTTTATCAAGCATAAAGCTTTTTATGCTCATAATAAACTAAAGGATTCCACTCGTCTGCCGGACACCCAAGTCCACAGGATAAACCACGAATTGACGACAGCCATGCAGCACTAGTAAAGGATTTTATTTTGTATTTCATCAACAAAGATTCAAACAATCCGAACTTGATAGGTAAGATTAAGCGTGGATTATCACATTAAGCAACAAGCTACACTCATTTAGATCAAAAACCGTCATCTCCTTAAAATTTAACTTTTGCAAGTTTACTCTCCAGGTGGAGAATTTAACGCGCTTGCTGTCCTTCCTAAACAATTATCTAAAGCAACTTCTTTATGTGTCTAAGACGTAATTCTCATCGTTGACTGCTAGAACTACCAGGATGACTACCCCTGTTTGATACTCTAACTTTCATTCCTCAGTGTCAATTAGAAATTAAAACACTGCCTTCGCTGTTGGTCTTCTTATAAATATCGGTGCATTCTACTACTACATTTATAATTCGATGTTTTTCTTTTCTATTCTTACTAAACAAGTATTGCGTACAGCGCTAAAGGACTGTCCTCTAGCATTTAATACGCAACTTCCATAAAGCACCTACAAATCCTTTGCACCCAATAAAATAGTATAACGCTTACACCATTAGTATTCCCGCGGCTGCTGGCACTAATTTAACCGGTGCTTTTTTCTCGCTTTATGTCATTATTTTTACACGCAAAAACTGTTTTACAGAAACCTGTCTTCACAGATGCGATATTTCCAGTTTACACTTTCGTGCATTGACCAAAATTCTATTCTGCTGCCCCGCGTACGAGTTTAGACCGTTTTCAGTTCTAATGTAGCTGTCGAAGCTCTCACCTCAGCTAAAGATCACGGGCTTGGTAAACCTTTACTCTACCAACTACCTAATCATATATTAGCTCACCATTTAGCGATTTTAATCTTTTTTTCATTAAGCATTTCTATTGATTTTATACAATAACATTCTTAACTATATGGTAGAATTCTAATACTCTATTTACCCTTTCGCAACTAACGTATTAAGCCAATTTCTCACTTAATTGCATCCGTTCTACTCGTCATGAATTATAAATATCTCGAACGTTCATACAGGACCAGGAATAATCCTTATATTTTGTTTAAATATTTGATTTACTCTTAATAATATTATTACTTAGTTTTAAATGCTCTTTTATTTAGGTGAATAAAATGAAATAGAATTACTCTAAGAGAGACTTGCACTCCCATCCTTTGGATTTTAAGTCCATTGCGCCGCTTTTGCGCCACTAGAGCAGCAAATATTGCGCGTTACCTGCTTTTAACAACCTATTCTTCAATCGAAACGTTACCTGTGGATTTAAAGTACAAAATAAATAAACCCAAACCAACCGCAGTATCTGCTGCAGCTACCCTCAAAATCACTAATGCGTAACTGTAGCCAACAGGGTTTTGTGTTAATAAAGTATAAACAGTAAATAGTAAAATATTTGTTATCAATAATAAGTCCAAAAATACCAATACAATAATAAAGTGATCTATAGAAACTACAATCAACAATATATTAATTGTAAAAAAAAGAAAGATGAAATAAAAAAAGAAGGAAAAATCAAAATTATATAACATTATTCGTTATCGTCTTCGTCACTCTCTTGACTTTCAATTTCAAAATATTCTAGAAATTGTAAAAGAGTTAAAATAGAGGCTATATCCGTATATGGCTCATCAATATCACTTCCGCCTAAGAAAAATATAACGAATAAATTACCCGTATCGCTATCATCTTCAATAACTTCATCAATATCTGAATCCACATCATCATCTACAATAATACTATCATCTGCTGCTTGCTCAGTCTCAATTGTATCTATTAAAAATAAATCAATAATTGTGCCAAACATTAATAATAAACCACCAAACTTATCCGGTGTTGATCTTAAAACCCCATAAAAAGGTAAGAAATATCATTCAGGCACTAAATGCGCCGGGGTAACACTAATTGATGCCATAATATAGTTATCTGGATGGCTTAAATGATTAGGACTAAAAAAAACTAACACTGCAAAAAGTGCCATTATTAAAAAAAAAGCAAACAAGTCTTTAATAAAGTAATAGTAATAAAATTCAACATATTCATCATCCTCACTTGTTGATTCATCTAAATGCAGTAAGCTTAGATGCAGAATAACTATTGCCGCAATAATAAATGGCAGCATATAATGAAAGCTAAAAAAACGGTTTATTGTAGGGTTATCCACTGAAAACCCTCCTCATAATCATTGTGCAATATCTTGTCCTACGACAGGAATTGCTGCAAATAAATTAGTGATTACAGTTGCTCCTCAAAAAGACATTTGTCCTCATGGTAAAATGTATCCCATAAAAGCTGCCGCCATAATCGCTAAATATAAAGCTACGCCAGACAACCATAAAACATCGCCAGCTTCTGATGAAAAGTTATGATTAATATGTAAATAAAGGCATAAAAAAAAGATGGAAGCACCATTACTGTGATAATAACGAAATAACCATCCATCATTTACATCCCGCATAATATGTTCCACACTAGCAAAGGCTAAAGAAACATGTGGGGTATAATGCGCGGTTAATAAAATTCCCGTTACAATTTGAATAACTAAACATAAACCGCTTAATGATCCGAACGAACTCATATAACCAACAACAGGGGTTGGATAATCAATTAAATGAGAATTAATTATCGATAACGCTTTCATACGAATAAAACGCATTTTATAAAATAAAAAACCTTAACCTTTAATAAGATTTTTCCATTGCCACTTATTGCCAAAACCGTTGGCCAATAATAATTTATTAATAGAATTTACACGCCGAAACCTTTTAATAAAATCTTATTTCCAAAGACCTACAGCTTAAAAATTTAAAAACTATTTTATACCTTCTAACTACCCCTTCTTTTTCCCCTCTTAAAACCCTTTAAAACCTTCTCTCCCATACCTAAAATAAAAACTAACCCCCTTTTTACAAAAAGGGGTGTGTATGTTCCAATTTTTGAGGTATATCCTATTTTTACACCCTCCTTTATATACCAGACAGGTATCTAGGCAGTTCGAGATAGTGGAGAAGATTTGAGGGGTTTTTTGGGCAAAAACCTTAATGGAGACTGGGGACATTTTGCCCATTTTTTACCAACTTTATGAGTACACTTTAATAATTTACTCTATATTTCCTTTAACACTTTTTCAAACACACGTGACGTTTTTTACAAAAAATCTTAAAACT
>Ga0157374_10001132_pt1 | contig 22871 bp, 16 predicted proteins | sample M25metaG_FD_115308 | JGI IMG/M metagenome (GOLD analysis project Ga0157374, IMG submission 115308) | Miscanthus rhizosphere microbial communities from Kellogg Biological Station, Michigan, USA - M2-5 metaG | ecosystem: Host-associated > Plants > Roots > Rhizosphere > Soil | place: USA: Michigan... | reverse complement strand
GAGATCAGGGGATTGAAATTGGGAGATGGTTATGCTGATCTGAAACTCTATTACCAGGATGATTTGGTTGGAATGAAAGTAAAGTCCTGTCCGAAGGGATGGCAGGTATCAGTGATCACGGAAATTGATAAGGTGGAATGAGTTTCTTTAAATATGCTTGCATGATGCAAATGCAAACTGGTCACAAAGTTCACGAAGGATACACAAAGTACACTAAGCCCTTATATTTTTTACCGCAGAATATTCGATTAAAAACATCTATTCTTTGTGCTCGTTGTGGTACGTAGTGTTCTTTGTGACCATAGCTTATGCACAGGAATAGCAAGCTCTGATTTCTTCAGCTGTCATCTCAATGAGGCGTCATCTCAATAGCCTCACCTCTTTCAATTTCGCCGGCCGTCGGAATAACATGGTTATACCTGAATACAAGAGGGAAAATTATCGCAAGGACAAGTGCATAGGATGCAAATAACAGCCAAACTGTTTTCCAGTCCGTAACATCACCAACCGTATGAGATTGAACTACCCAACCACTGGCAAAACTGCCGATGATGGCACCAATACCATTTGTCATCAACATAAACAATCCTTGTGCACTCGCTCTTATTTTTTTATCAGCCTCTCTCTCCACAAACAGCGACCCTGATATGTTGAAAAAATCGAAGGCCATTCCATAAACGATCATTGAAAGTACCAGCAATACCAATCCACCCCCAGGATTTCCGATCCCAAACAAACCAAACCGGAAAACCCAGGCAGTAATACTCATCAACATCACTTTCTTTATTCCAAATTTTCCTAAGAAAAAAGGGATGGTGAGAATGAACAGCGTTTCTGACATCTGGGAAATTGATATTAAGATATTGGGATATTTCACACCGAATGTGTTTTTATATTCTTCGGTGAATTTGAAGTGATCAAGAAAAGGTACACCCCACTGATTCGTTATTTGCAGAGCCGCACCCAAAAACATCGCAAACAGGAAAAAGATCAGCATCTGTTTCCTGCGAAACAGTACAAAAGCATCGAGTCCCATAGCAGAGGCAAAACTTTTTTTCGATCCGGTACTCGCCGGAGGACATGAAGGAACAGTAAATGAATATATGCCCATCACTACGCCAGCAACAGATGCAAACAGAAGTTGTTTATGACTCAATGTCCAGTGAAGAAGATCAACCGCCCACATAGCACATATAAATCCAACTGTTCCCCACACTCTTATTGGCGGAAAAGTTTTTTGCGGATTATGTCCTTTTTTATGAAGCACATCATAAGAAACGGTATTGTTCAATGCAATGGTGGGCATATAACAACAACTCACCAGTAACATCACCCAAAACATTTTAATGGGATCTGTTATTGTGGATGCCCAATACAGCGCCACTGCTCCGACTATATGGCTTAAACCAAGTACGCGTTCCGCATTTACCCACCTGTCGGCAACTATCCCGAGAATGGTGGGCATAATGATGGAAGCGATCCCCATTGTCATAAATACCAATCCTATTTGCCCACCCTTAAAATGAAGGGTTCCATACATGAAACCGCCGAATGAAGTAAGATAAGAGCCCCAGACAAAAAATTGCATAAAATTCAAAATGATGAGGCGAAACTTGATACTCATTATATTTTTTTACCGGTTGAACCCGAAATTTTTATCGGTTTTTAGACGATTTCAACAACTAAAAGCGTTTTTGATTCGATTAGGGAAGATAGGGATTTTAGAATAAGTTCCTATAAGTACTAACGCCTCGCAGGCAGGAAAAAACATTTGTTGTTTTAAACTTGAAAAAACATTTAAGGTCAATGTGGTTCAGGAATATTTCCCAAAGACTGCATTTATCAGTATCATTGTAGTTAAGATGTTCAAAGTCATACATTAAACAAAAGAAGTTCCTTTGAAAAAACGTTTCGCCGTCCCTTCGATATTCTTGTTATTATTTAGTGTGATCACGTCAACAGCCAACGCCCAGAACGAGCCGCTGAAAACACTAAATCCTCCACAACCAAAAGGTAGTGCCAGACAACCCCGTTGCATGACCATGGAATTCATGCAGGAGGCCATCAAAAAAGATCCGTCATTGCCCCAGAAATGGAAAGCTGAAGGTGAGAGACAATATAAATTATACCTTCAAAGACAACAGCAGATAACTTTCAGAACAGAAAAAGCAGAGGCTGCCCCCATTATTATTCCCATTGTTTTTCACCTGGTGGATGAAGCTTCTACACTTACAGCCATCTCCGACAGGGATGTTATTGAGCAGGTTGAGATCCTCAATCGAGATTATGGTGGGAATAAAATAAATGATTATCTCAATGTTATTCCTCCCGAAATAGCAGCAAGGATCGGGAAAATTCCTTTAAAGTTTGTATTGGCGAGACGAGATCCAAACGGCGCACTCACAAGCGGTATCGAGCGGAGAATTAATACAACACCTGACCATGTCAGCATCAAATCATTTTCTACAGGAGGTTTGAATGCATGGGACAGCAGCAAATATTTAAATGTCTGGTGCGGAAGTTTTACAGGATCAGAAGCAGGATTGCTGGGTTCTTCTACTTTTCCATTTACCTCAGACGAGGGACCTCAGGGCTGTGTTATCAATATAAAAACTTTGCCTGTTGCAGGTAGCATCGCCCGAAGCTATTATCCAACTTATTCAGAAGGGTCAACCCTTTGTCACGAGATAGGACATTATTTTTATCTATGGCATACTTTCGGTGACCAGGGAAATTGTAATAACAATGACTTCCAGGTCCAGCCAGGATGGCCATTGCCCACAGGAGCCGGTCCCGAGGGAGATGATACTCCGCTTGAAAAAGGCAGCGGCAGCGAGAATTTTCTCTATGGTGATCCCAGCATGAATTACAAAGACGGTTGTGCCCCTGAAAGTTTTGGAATGATGTATGGCAGTTTTATGAATTATTTTGACGACCGTGCATTATTCATGTTCTCGGATGGAATGAGAAAAAGAGTGGAGGGATGTATTAATCTTTACCGGCCGGGGTTGTTAACGACTAATGGTGCCACTCCCCCCTCTGCTGTTAATGATGCATTTCTTGTTGACCTGTCACCGAGAGGTACGCGTGAACGCAAAAGTTTTTTGGTAGACAACAGTGCTCTGCAGGCGATCGTTAGAAACAATGGAACTACTACGCTTACTTCTGTTACTATCACTGTCACTATGGATGCAGGTGCGCCGGCAACAACGACATTTCCATTGAGCTTAGCAACGGGAAGCGATACTGCCTTGAACCTAGCCCCTGTTTCCGGAAGTGCAGGCAATCATACACTGACCATTTATACAACAGCACCTAACGGAACAACGGATAATTTTTTAGACAACGATACTGTTTATTCATTTATAAACATTCTGACAACTTCTTCTGCTCTTCCGTTCTCGCAAGATTTCGGTTCTTCCACTTTCCCACCCACAGGTTGGCAAACCTGGAATCCGAATAGTGGCGCATCCAATACATGGACAAGAAATGTTGTTTCCGGGTATACTTCCCCGGGTGCCGCATTCTTTGACAATTATAATATTGACCAGGCCGGAACAATGGATGAATTGATAACGCCTGCACTGGATCCCGGGAACGCCACTGACGTAACTCTTAATTTCAAGGTCGCATACACACCGCCGGATACTGTGGATGTATCCACATGGGACGGTCTTGAAGTATATGTTTCTGGCGATGGTGGGAAAACATATCATCTCGTTTATAAAAAAACAGGAAAGCAATTAAAAACCGCGCCTATAACCACGATCCCATTTGTCGCTTCGCAGCAGTCGCAATGGAGAGACGAAACAATTGATCTTTCTTCTTATGTGTCTGCAGGACAAAAAATGATCGTCAAGTTTCGCAATACAAATGCATTTGGAGACAATCTTTATATTGATGATGTAAACATCACTGCTCTTTGTGTCGGTTGCACAAGAGACATACAGGTCGTATCTATTGATCAGCCCCGCGCTGCAGAATGCTCGACTGATATTACACCAGCGGCGACAGTGAGGAACAGGGGAGTTGCCACCATCACTGCTTTCAACATTGCATACAGCATCGATAGCGGCCCTGTACAAACAACAAATGTAACAGGGGTAAGCCTTGCGAAGAATGATACGATCCATGTAAACTTAAATCCATCAACAGGACTAAGCACAGGTCAGCACCATCTTGTGGTCTATACCTTCAATCCTGTATCTGCAACCGGAAACGGGGACCAGGTAACATCAAATGATACATTATCTAAAGATTTTGGAATAGCTGGGACTGTTGCTGCGCCACTGGTTGAAGGTTTTGAGTCTGCAAGCTTTCCTCCTGTCGGTTGGGTGCAGGTAAACCCGGATGCAGGAATAACATGGGCGAGAACAAATACCGGCGACAACAGTACAGCTTCGGCATTCGTAAATAACTTTAACTATGCTCTTATCGGGAGAATTGATGAGCTCTATTCACCACAGGTAACGTATGCTGGAGTTGATTCAGTAGCACTCTCATTTGATGTGGCGGCAGCAGCAACTACAGACGGTGCTCCAACTGACACACTTGAAGTTTTAGTTACGAAAGATTGTGGCAACACATTTACCTCGGTCTATAAAAAATGGGGGAATGACCTGCAAACCACCAGCGAGCCGGGGATCGACTTTATACCCGTATCATCTTCACAATGGAGAACAGAAACCATTGACCTCACAAATATTGCTCCGACAGGTCCAACACAGATTGTATTTAGAAATACAAACAACAATAAGAACAATATTTACATTGACAACGTAAACCTGAAAACAAGAATTTTGCCGGGAAGATTAAAGAGAGAGGGCGTCATCGTCCTTCCTAATCCTTTCCGCGACAAGTTCACCGTCTGGCACTACCAGGCGCCAACCAAACTCAGATTTATCTCAGTATTTAATTCCCTGGGACAATTAGTATGGAGCAAACAATATAATTCCAATGCTCAAAAACAAGAGGTAGTCGATCTCAGCACAAGGTCTTCCGGGGTTTATATTATAAGGCTTGGCTATACTGACAGCAACTATAATACTTCTATAAAAGTTGTAAAACATAATTAACGCTCCAATGAATTCAGGGTTAAAACCCAGATCAATATATTTTGAATTGCCCTGGCCTTAAGGCCAGGGCAATTCATTTCAATCTCTTAATGGGCTTTAGCCCACTACTAATTAGCCCATTTTTTGTTGGAGTGAACGTAACTTTGCACAAAGACACTTATGCACGGAAATATAAATTTATTGACTAAAGAAACTATCTCTCCTGGGCTTCAGAACATTGCTGAAAAAGTTTTTGCCGGTGAAAGAATCACTGATAAAGAAGGGCTACTTCTTTTTGAAAAAGGTTCGCTTCCTTTTTTGGGATCACTGGCAAACTATGCCAGGGAAAAACTTCATGGGAATAAAACTTACTTCAACCGCAACTTTCATATTGAACCGACAAATGTCTGTGTATTCAGTTGCAATTTCTGTTCTTACTCGCGCCTGTATGCTCATCGTGAGGAAGGATGGGAATTGAGTGCAGATGATATGCTGCACATGGTGAAGAGTTATGATGGTAAGCCAATCACCGAAGTACATATTGTGGGCGGCGTTCATCCCAAATTAAACCTTGAATTCTTTGCTGATGTTTTAAAAAGAATAAAAGCTCACCGTCCTGGTCTGCATATCAAAGGTTTTACAGCAGTTGAACTGGATTACATGTTTCGCAAAGCAAAAATGAATGCCGAACAAGGTTTGAAATATTTAAAAGATGCAGGGCTTGATTCTTTACCGGGAGGCGGCGCGGAAATTTTTGCCGCTGACGTAAGAGAAAAGATCTGTGCGGACAAAGTAGATGCGGATGGATGGCTGCATATCCATGAAACAGCACATCGCCTGGGGATGCATACAAATGCCACCATGCTGTATGGACACATTGAAAAATATGAACATCGCATTGATCACATGCGAAGGCTTCGTGGCTTGCAGGACAAGACCCATGGCTTTAATACGTTCATCCCGCTTAAATTCCGCAACAAGGATAATGATATGAGCAATGTTACTGAAAGCAGCATTGTAGAGGACATGAAGATGTATGCCGTGGCAAGGATCTACCTGGATAATTTCCCTCACTTAAAAGCATACTGGCCGATGCTGGGAAGACAAAATGCGCAACTTAGTTTATCATTCGGCGTGAATGATATTGACGGGACCATTGACGATACTACAAAAATTTATTCCATGGCCGGCGCGGAAGAACAAAGACCGTCCATGACGACTGCGGAATTAGTAACACTGATCAAACAGGTAAAGAGACAGCCAATAGAAAGAGATACTCTTTATAACGAGATCAGGGATTACAGCAATATTGTCATAAACGAATTGGAGTTAGATCCGCAAATGAATTAAGCCCGGCTATTTAATATCTCCGGGAAGCGGATCAGCACCGGGCTCCCCGGGTAATACTTTATTCATTGGAGAATGCTGTTTCAACTCCTGTATGTCCTGCATCCTCTTCAAATGCGGGAGAGAATATTTTTTAAGATGGTATTTCTGTGGCTCACCCAATAAAAATCCATAAGGTTTTAAACCGGGTATTTTGTCAAAGATCACCTTAAGAATTGCAGCCAATGGGAATGCGAGAAACAATCCCGCTACACCCCACATTTCACCAAACAGGATCAAAACAAGAATCGCCACCAGGGGATTCAAATGAACTCTCGATCCGATCACGTAAGGCGCTACAACATTCGAATCGAAGATATGAATGACCCACAATAATGCTAATGCTGCAACAGGCTGCCAGGTTGTGCTGGTTGTCAACAATGCAACAAAGAGCGCAACAATTGATGCGACGATCATACCGAGATAAGGAATAATGCAAAGAAAAGTCATACCAAAGCCGAGAGCGATCGGGTAGCCAATGCCGAGAAGATATAAAGTGACAGCGTTTACAAAACCGATAATGATGATGTCGAGAAATTGTCCAAATACATATCCCTTTATTACGTGGTTCAAATTGTCCACCGTTTCATCAATATCAGTTTTATCAGCACTATAAAAAACTTTATAAAAGAACTCCAGGAAGAAATGACGGTAATAGAGAAGAAAGAAGACATACAGAGGCACCATAAAAAGGTTGATCAGAAAAGCAGGAACATACGCGAAAATACTGGAGAGAATGGTGCCTGAATTATTTTCCAATTGAGTTAGCTGTTGCTGAATCTTGTCCGCTACGTCTGTTTTTTTAAGATGAAATTTCTCAACTGCAAAATCCCTGATCGAATTCACGATCGAATCCAGTTTATCGGTTAGTTGGGGCGCATGCGTAACGAAGGAACTAACCTGGTTGAAAAGCAGGTAAATGAGGAAACCGAGAAAAACTGATGTAATAAAAACGGTAGAGAAGGCAGCGAGGCCTTTTCCAAATCCTATTTTTTCCAGCCTTCTGCTAAATGGAAACAGCATTACGGCAAATATGATCGAAAATAACATTGGCACCAGCACAGCCTTTGAATAATACAAGCTGATAACCAACAGTACAATCACAATAAGAACAGATGCCAGGCGGATGATATACGGAGATCTTTGTTCGGCGTTCATATTAGTCATACTCTTATCAAATTTACAGCAAACTTGCCGGTAAAGTTTGATCCCTGTTGCTCGTTAATACAAATCCAAAATATTTCCACCCCCTACCTATTTCTTTTTTAACTTCATTTCAGCGGGAATAGACTTCCTGTACACGCTTCTTCACTAAAACTTCCAGTTATGCGTTTTACCAAAACCATTTTATCGATCGCAGTTTTTGCATTAGCAGTAACGACACAAGCACAAACCAGCAATTTACCTCCACTGATAGACCGGGAACTTTTCTTTGGTCCTCCTGTGATCGCAGGTGGCCAGCTTTCACCTGATGGGAAATATATGTCCTTTTTGAAAACATTTAAAGGTACAATGAATGTGTGGGTAAAGGATGCAAGTGCTCCTTTTGAATCTGCACATGCGCTAACAGCCGATACTTTAAGACCTATCCGGAATTATTTTTGGTCCAGAGATGGAAAATATATTCTGTATGTACAGGACAAGGGTGGTGACGAGAATTTTAATGTCTTTGCAGTGAGTCCTTCCGAAAAACCTGCCGCCGGCCAGGACATTCCCACCAACAGGGCACTTACTGACTACAAAGGTGTGCGCACAGTTATTTATTCAGTGCCCAAATCTGACCCGGATGCATTATACATTGGCTTGAATGACCGTGACAAGAAATGGCATGATCTGTACAAACTAAAAATTTCTACCGGTGAAAAAACTTTACTTCGACAAAACAGCGATAAGGATCGCATCACGGGGTGGATATTTGACTGGAGTGATAAACTTCGCCTCGCAACACGTTCCAATGAAGACGGGAGCAATGATCTGTTACGTGTAGATGAAAAAGAACTTGTTCCTGTTTATCACACGGGTCCTTTTGAAGAATTTGATCCTTATGCGTTTGATAAAGAAAACAAACAATTTTACATAGCCACCAACAGAGGCGATGACAGGGATCTGAAGCAACTGGTATTATTAGATCCTGTTTCGATGAAAGAAACATTTGTGGAAAAAGATCCTTTGAACCGGGTAGATTTTGGCGGTGCTAGTTTTTCAGATGTAACAAAAAGCATCATCAATACTTCTTATACTGATGAAAAAGAAAAAATTTATTGGAAAGACAAACAATTTGAAGCAGACTATACCATCATCGAAAAACAATTGCCTGGATTACTGTTGGATTTTACTTCATCGACGGCCGATGAAAACCTTTGGTTACTGAATGCATATAGCGATACGGATCCAGGTGCTGCTTACCTTTTTGATCGCAAAACAAAAAAAATAACTTTCCAATACCGTCCACGCCCGGATATACCAATAAAGTCGTTGGCGCCGATGAAAGCCATCAAATATAAATCATCGGATGGCTTGGAGATTCCGGCTTATTTGGTTTTACCAAAAGGGGTTCCGGCAAAGAATCTTCCGATGGTGGCATTTCCACACGGGGGTCCGTGGGGCAGAGATTACTGGGGTTATAATTCATTTGCACAGTTTTTAGCCAATCGCGGTTATGCCGTGTTGATGCCGAATTTCAGAGCTTCTACAGGTTACGGCAAAAAATTTTTAGATGCAGGCAATAAACAATGGGGTGATAAAATGCAGGATGATATTACATGGGGTGTAAAATATTTGATCAGTGAAGGTATTGTCGATGCAAAACATGTCGGTATCATGGGCGGTTCATACGGTGGTTATGCTACGCTGGCCGGTGTGGCGTTCACTCCTGATCTGTATGCAGCGGCTGTTTCCATTGTAGGACCTTCTAATTTGATCACATTGTTGAATTCCATTCCTCCTTACTGGGAGTCCATCCGCAAACTATTTTATTTGCGAATGGGTGATCCTACGACCGATGAAGGCAAAGCGCAACTGACAAGACAGTCACCATTGACATCGGTTGATAAAATTAAAACGCCACTGTTCGTTGCCCAGGGCGCTAATGATCCGAGGGTGAATAAGGCGGAATCGGAACAGATCGTGAATGCATTGCGAAAAAGAAATTTTCCTGTTGAATATATTCTCGCTCCGGACGAAGGACATGGGTTTGCAAGACCAGTGAATAACATGGCGATGCTGGCCGCCGCTGAAAAGTTTTTAGCCAGTTATTTGGGTGGACGCTACCAGGAAAGCATGACTCCTGAAGTAGAAAGAAGATTGGGAGAAATAAAAGTAGATGTAAAGAAGGCTTTTTAAGTTTTATTGACCGCGGCTGGCTGGAAGGGAAAGAAGCAATGAAAAGAAGCCCCTTCATCCGGTATACCCTCAGCAGTAATAAAACCTCCATGCATTTCCATAATCTTTTTGCAAAGAGCCAGGCCGGTGCCTGAACCTCTATACTTTCCCTTTTCATTAAGACGAGAAAACATTTCGAATATTTTTTGTGATTCTGTTTGAGGAAATCCAATGCCGTTGTCCTCTACTGAGATAACGTGGTATTTGAGATTCTTGTCCGTCGCCTCGTAAGCGATGTCATTCCCACTTATGGATTCTTTACAGGTAACATTCACAATATGATCGTTGTCTTTCTTTCTGAACTTAATAGCATTATCCACTAAATGATGAAATAAGAGCGATAACAGCAATGGGTAGCCATTTACAAACGGTAAATGATCGCAATTGATCACTATCAATGAATGACCGGGTTGTTTCCTGAAGTCTTCAATTATCTTTTCCAGGATAGCCTTGAGATCAACATTATTTTCTTTAATACCGACCTCATGTAATCTTGAAAACGATAGAAGATCGTCGGTTGTTAATTTCATCTTTTGTATTGCGCCCTGCGCTCTTCTAAGGTTTGCTCTGCCAGAATTTGACAGGTTGCGTGCATCATTGGTGACTATCATCTCAAGGTTAATATAAAGATGTCGCAATGTTTCGCTGTAATTACTGGCCGCAATGTTAGCGAAGGTCTTTAATTCGGCATTCAGCGATTTCAGTTCCTTGTTAGCGGCGAACAAGGATCTATTGCTTTCTTGCAGCCCTTGCTCCGTTTCTTTTTCGTGTTGTAGATCATAAAAAATAACGATGAGCCCGTCGGCATAGGGAGTAGCAGATAGTTCCAGCCAATGATGCGTGACCGGATCTATCACCTGCCGCGCAATGTTTAGTTTTTCTGCCCGTGCTTCCGACAGCATATGGTGGAAAGCTGTTCCTTCGATCTGCGGAAAAACAGTTGTGAGGTTTTTCCCGACAAGTTCCAGGCGTTCCCTCTGCCAGAATTTTAATGCATGTTCATTGATCCTCCTGAAAACAAAATTTTCATCCAGCTCAAAAAAACTTTCATTCATTGCTTCCGCGATGACCGCAGCAGTTTTCTGTTCCGTTACATCCTGGATAATACTCATGATCTTTTGCTCTGTTGACGAGCCGGACAGGTACATGTGATGATCGACAAAAATGTGGCGTCCCGATTGTGTAATTAAACGGTATTCGGCCACCATTGGAAGACCGGTATACAATAGTTCTTCTTCAGCCTGTATTAATTTATAAAGGTCCTTTGGATGAACAAAACTTCTCCACCCCGCAACTGTAAAAAATTCGGAAAAGGGCTCCTTTTCCAGCATTGAATAAATTGAATGGGAAGCAACCAGCTTTTTGCTGTTGAGTCGCACCCACATGTACCCAAAGGGAGTGAACTGTATCAGGTTATTTGATGACTTACGCAATTGCGGTATCATTGCCTGGTATAAGTAAAAGCTGTTCTGCATACAATTGACAATTATACTTTTTAAAAAATTGCTTCGTTTTCTGCAAAGCGAAGTGAAAATAACAGTCAATTCCGAGGGGAAGTTAATAAGAAACCATGTAGCAAGACAACGCAGGGGCTGTTTAACCTGCGGTAATCAAAGGTAGATCTTATTTTGAAGTTTTCGTTCTAGGTTTCTTGAGTTTTGCTATTGATGTCATATCCTGGATCACGACGAGTATCCTGTTCTTCTTAGCGTCCGGTTGGTCCATTCGCATGGCATTAAAAAGAAGAGTTTTTTGTCCTACACCCGCGAACACTTTCGTGATCTCACAATTCTCGAAGCTTTTATTTTTTTGAACGATCTCGCCTAGCTTCTTTTTTAGTTCAGGCAGGTTCCACTGACCTCCCTCCATTTCAAAGAAATAATGTGCTTCGGTACGATCGATGCTTGTTTTAAACATGGCATAAAAAGCCTTGTTAGCCATTTGTATCCTCATATTTGCGGTTAATACCAGTATCGGTTCATTGATCGTTTCAATGATCGCCTTGGAAAAATCACTTAGCTCTTTAAGATCATTGTTGCGCCGCTGCAATTCTTCGTTAATGGTGATCAATTCTTCATTGGTGCTTTGCAACTCCTCTTTGCTGGTTTCAAGTTCTTCATTAATGCTTTGCAATTCTTCATTCGACGACAATATTTCTTCATTAGCGCTTTGCAATTCTTCACGATTAGCTTCGAACTCCTCACTCATTGTTTTCATATATTCCCGTGCCTCATTCAACTGTCGTTCAAGTTGGGCAATGTGCTCATCTTTGGAATCTTTTGTTTTGTCCGGCCGTTTTTCAATCACAGCATGGTGAGAGTTATTTTCCCTGAACAAAATGAGATAATAATGATCTTTTAACGGCGATTTCACAGGTACCACTTCAATGCCTATTTCCCTCTCGGTTCCATTTTGCGACAAGTGCACTCCTTCTTTTTTTACAGGCACCGCTTCATTCCTCGCGCGGTTGATCAATCCCTTTAATTCAAAAACAAGTTCGTCCTTAAGCATTTTTAGTAGATTCAAGCTGGCTCTTCCCGAGGATGGTTGCAGATAACTGGATGTCGCTCCATGAAAACGGAGTATCTGCAGATCCTTATTCACAAGAACACTTGCCGGAACGTATCGCGAGATCAGCAGCCTGTCGGTTTCTTTTTCAATATCGATCTCAGACAGTGATTCAGTATTAAATCTTTCTTCCCGTGACAAAACCGGGTAAGAAGGCCGCAATGAAAAATCAAGGACAGGATTGCCTGGAGGTGTATCTTTCCGTGTATAAATTTTTAATTCCTTATCTGATTGGTCGAACAGTTCTGTGGAATTCCCGATCGTTTCCGATTTCCCCAACAGCAAGTAACCGGAAGGCTTTAATGAATAGTGAAAAGCCTGCAGTATCTTCCTCTGTGGATTAGTTTCAATGTAGATAAGAACGTTCTGGCAGCTGATAAGATCCATGCGGCTGAAGGGAGGATCATTTAACAGGTTGTGTGTGGCAAATATGCAAACGTCTCGAATGGATTTTATGATCTGGTAGCGACCGTCCATTTTTATAAAGTAGCGTTCCAGGTCCTGCGATGATACATTGGCCAATGCACTTTTCTGATAGATCCCTGCGCGGGCCTTATCAATAGCAGACTCATTCAGATCGGTTCCAAAAATCTGTAAGGGTGTAGTAAAAGATTTATCTTTCAAAAAGTTAAACAGGCAGATGGCCAGTGAATATGCCTCTTCACCATTTGCACAGGCAGGAGCCCATATTCTTACGGTATCAGTCTCCTCCCTGTTCTTAAATATCGATGGAAATATTTTTTTTGTGAGCGCCTCGTAAACATTTGGATCCCTGAAGAAACTCGTTACATCGATCAACAGATCCTTATAAAGCAAGTTCACTTCGTGGTCATTTTCATGCAGGTGCTTGATATATTCATTGAGATCTCTGAACTTATTTAAGACCATGCGCCGCATAATGCGCCGGTGTATCGTCGTTTGTTTATAATAGCTAAAATCAACTCCCTTTTTATTGTGCAATAAGATCTGTATTTTCTTAAGTGCAGACTCATGGGCTTCCGCTATTTCATTCATGGTAAAAATGCCCTGCGGATTCTTGGCAATAGAAGCCAGTTCCTCAGCAATTCGTTTGGGAGACAAGACAAAATCTGTATAGCCGGAGTCAGAGGCGGTTTTCGGCATTCCTGAAAAGGCAGCTGATTCATCCTGGGCAAAAGTTACTCCGCCATAAGCCTTTATCGACTCAATTCCATTAGTACCATCTGTGCCGCTACCCGAGAGAATAATGGCCACAGCTTTAGTTTGGTAAACGGGTGCCAGGGTATTTAAGAAAAAATCGATTGCATGATATCCACTCGTTGTCCATACACGTTCAGTTAAAGTGAGCACACTGTCGATGATACTAATAAAAGTGTTTGGAGGAATAACGTATACATTGTCTTGCTGAATTCTCATTCCATTGATGACCTGGTGCACACTCATATTCGTTTTCTTAGACAGGATCTCAGGAAGAATGCTTTCGTGAGTAGGTGAAAGATGCTGGATGATCACATAAGCCATACCCAGGTTGTCCGGCAGATTCTCAAGAAGTTCAGACAGAGCCTGCACACCACCGGATGAAGCACCAATGGCAACAACCGGAAAAAGTGATCTTATTTCTTGCTGACTTGAAACTTGATTGTCACCTTGTTCCGACTTTTTTGCTTTGCGGGTTTCTTTTGCCACAAAAGAGATGTATTGATTCTGGCAAGGTACATAATAAAGGCATGGAATTGAGAATTCTAAAAACATGATAAATCATCATTCCCGATCGTTTGTGTTTGGGTTGTTATCCTGATTCCGTAGAAAGGACGGCAACTAATTTTGTCTATCGTGTTTTATCCAACAAATCCATCGGATTAGGCGGGAAGTCCACACACCAGTTCACACTCTACAAAGGTTTTCTAAAAATTCCTTTCAACAAGGCCCCTCTTCCAAACTTTTGAAAGATAAAATCAAGAACGGTAAAAAATGCAAGTGAAAAAGTTGATTTCAATGTAAAACTATCAACAAGCCATTGTGGCTTTCCACGGTCAACAAGAGCATTGTGTATTGAATAGACCCAGTTAACGGGGCTGATGATCGTTTTCAAAGACACGACTTCAAATCCCGTTTTCTCAGCTAATCTTCGCAGCGAGTGGCGATTGAATAAATTCCAATGTCGTGGAAAATGATAACCACCCCAATAATGGTGTTTGAAAAACTTAAAATCCAGAGAACTGGTATTATCTGTTACGATCACAAGTCTCCCGCCTCTTTTTAAAAGTCTTTTTATACCCCGAAGTGTTTCATCTGGCCTCTCAACATGTTCGATCGTCATGAGCATGAAGATCAGGTCATAGCCTTCTTCCGGCAGATCGATCTTTTCGACAGGACCCATGTGCACCTTCAATCCCTTGACGCTCGCAGCCTCAATAGCATGTTGGTCAATATCGACACCTTCGAGTGACCAATTTTTTTTACCGGAACTACGCAGCAATTCAAGATGAAATCCATCGCCACAACCAATATCCATGATCTTAGCATTGTCGGGCAGGTCCGAACAGTCATGTAACAATCTCCATCGTTCTATTCGGGAACGTACTTTATAAGGAAAACCAAAATTATTTTCGGAAAAATTATAAGCATGATAGCTTGGCGGATAAATCCTTTTAAATTCAGAAATAACGGGGCGGGGGTTCAAATAAATAAGGCCACACGAATTACACCGCATTACTGAAAATGTTTCCCGGCTTGTGTGATACTCAAAATCCTGCCCGTTGCCAATGATCGTTGCATTGCTGCTCTCGCAAATGCAACATTTTACAAATGTTAATTTGATATCTCTTACAAACATATCCACTGCGATTCAAATGCACACTAAGAGTTACATGGATGGTTGTTGAAAAGTGCCAGGAGCGTAGATTAAGAAGACAATAAAGAAGTTGGTTTGAGTTGTTAGTAAAACTACGATTTTCATCAAGAAATGAAAAATAAATCCTTGCCAACTTTTCAATTTTGAATGATCATTCAGCATTCTTTTAAGCCCAACGGAACATTCACTGCCAAACCGCCCTCCGCAGTTTCTTTATATTTTGTATTCATATCTTTTGCAGTATCCCACATTGTTTTGATAACACCATCGAGAGAAACTTTTGCAAAATCGGGAGTGCTTTGCAAAGCAAGTTGTGATGCGGTGATAGCCTTGATCGCTCCCATCGTGTTGCGTTCAATACATGGAACCTGGACAAGCCCGGCAATGGGATCACAAGTAAGACCCAAATGATGTTCCATTGCGATCTCAGCAGCCATCATGGCCTGGCGCTGTGAGCCGCCCATGCACTCAGTAAGTGCAGCTGCGGCCATAGCAGAAGAGACACCGATCTCTGCCTGGCAACCACCCATCGCCGCAGAGAGCGTTGACCCTTTTTTAAAAATGCTTCCTATTTCTGCTGCTGTAAGAAGAAACTGAATGATCTTTTCTTCTTCTTCGTTTCCCCTCTCCAACGTAGAGGGGTTAGGGCTGAGGTTGAATACCAGGAAATACTGCAGCACCGCCGGGACAACCCCGGCCGCGCCGTTTGTCGGTGCTGTCACTACTCTGCCAAACGACGCATTTTCTTCATTGATGGCAAGGGCAAAACAACTCACCCAATCAAGGGTATACTTAAAACTATTGCCCCCAGCCTGAATGGCATTTATCCAATCGTTATAATTGGTAGCAGCTTTATTATTCAATAATCGTTTGTTAAGATCTGCGGCACGACGTTTTACATTTAATCCTCCCGGTAAAACACCTCCCGTGTGGCAACCACGGAACATACATTCTTTCATTACTCTCCAGATGGCGAGTAGTCCTTTCTTCGTCTCCGGTTCAGTCCTCCATGCATTTTCATTTTCCATGACTATTTCATGAATAGGCATCCCTGTTTTGCGACACCAATGCAAAAGATCATCGGCAATCTGTATGGGAAAACTAAGTTGCACCGCATCGGTCGTTGAATTTTCCTCTCCTTCCTTAATGACAAAACCACCTCCAACAGAGTAATAGGTTTCGGCGAGATCACCCCGATAGCGATCGGGACCATTTTTTAAATGGGCTAAAAAACTAAGTGCGTTGGGATGGTAAGGAAGTGACTCAGTGATGAGAAAATCGATATCCTCTTTGGGGTCGAAATCAACCTCGTGGGATCCTCCCAGGAGAATTTTTTTCATCGAAGCAATGTCATTGATCTTGGCAGTGATATTGTTCACATCAAAAGTTACAGGATCATCGCCACTTAATCCCAATTGAATGGCTATATCAGTTCCATGTCCATGCCCCGTTTTAGCTAATGAGCCATAGAGCAAAACTTCAACGCTGAGAACGTCGTCTAAATAATTTTTTTCTTTTAGTGATTGCACGAATCGTTGTGCGGCACGCCAGGGGCCAAGTGTATGTGAGCTTGAAGGTCCGATTCCAATTTTAAAAATATCAAACACCGAGATCGGCTCGTATGAGTCGTGGGGATCCATTGAGCAAAGTTAGGTGATGTTCGATGTTGAAATTCTTATTGCACGTCTACAAGATGTATATCAAAGTAGAGAATGGAATTTGCAGGCAATGGACCATTACCGCAACCATAGGCAAGTGAAGAAGGAACAATGAGTTTTATTTCCCCACCTTTGTGGATCAGTGGCAAACCAATTTGCCAGCCGGCGATCAACGTCCCCAACACCCAGCCGGTTTGATCGGCGTTTGCCTGTTGATCAAAAACGCGTCCGTCAAGCAATTTACCCGTGTATGTAACGAAAACTTTTGAATTGACAGACGGGGTAATCCCCCCGTTACCCGGAGAAATTATTTCGTAATATAAACCACTGCTATGTCGTGTTGTACTAATGCCATTAGTGGAAGCATAGGCAATGATAGCCGGTTCTTCGCTTGAAACTGATGCAGGTGTACATGATTTGGAAGAACTACTCTTCAGGCAACCATCTTGTGAAAATAGTATTACACCGCCCAGGAAAACAAGAAAAAAAGTTTTCATTGGTAAATTTTGAATCGCAAATATAGTGTGGCAGGGGATTACAGAAAAAAACACGGATGGCCGTTTACTATAAGAAAATCATAAATCCTTATCAAGGCGGGAATTCAGTTCTTTATACCGCTGTTCATTCAGGTCCCAACTATGCCTTGCAGAAAAAACAACAAAGAATGCGACGATTAGCAGCGCAGCAATAATGAAGACAAGAATAAGTGTGGGACTGCCTGTGTATTGCATTTCTTCCCTCATTTGTACCTCGGCATGTTTGTCCCATCTTGTAAAAACACTGGCAAATATGCCGACAACTAATAAAACTCCAATAGGAAGGCCTATGGATAATTGCTTAGTTATTTTCCTTTTTTTCAGACGGTTATGTTCCCAGTATTCAATGAATTTTTCCTCTTCAGGAGTCAGTACACCCATTTAATTGCTGTTGTGAGATGTAAAATTAGTTCAAGATCAAAATACCTAAGAGTGTTGCCTCAGCATTATTGCAATGGTAATACAAATTGTCTATCTTGTGCCTATAAAATCCAACCACCTTGAAACTTGCCTCTTTGCTTGCCGAATTTCTCTACGAACAAAAAAAACTTGATCTCGCCGGTATCGGTACATTTTCAATCAATCCTTCCGCACCAACAAGTGGTGATACCCAGCATCCATCCGAAGGGATCAGCTTCGAACACAATGCCTCTGTAAAAGATGATGATGAACTGATAGGATATATCTCTGCACAAACAGGCAAGATGAAGACACTCGCTTCTTCCGACCTTTCTTCCTATATAGAATTGGGTCTTCAGTTCCTGCATATCGGTAAGCCACTGCAGATCGAAGGGATCGGGACACTGGTCAAAAATAAAGATGCATCGCTGGAGTTCACAGCCGATCACCTCTTAGTTGCCAAAATAAAAGAAACCGGGATAAAGGAATTATCCGCTACTTCGATCTCTGATGAGTTGCTGACAACCTATGAAACATTAAAACCAAAAGGAGAAAAAAGTCCTCTTTCCAAAAAATTCTTCCTTGCGTTTCTTGCCATGGCAACCATCGCTGCCATCGTCTGGATCAGCTACAGACTAAATCAGCCTGATTCTTCCGTACAAACGGAGACAGCCCAGGAAATGGCACCTGCAATCACAGATACTGCTAAAAATGTATCGCCTGTGGATACGACAACTACCGTTAAACAACCAGTGGTAAAAACTTCAAATGGCAGTTATCGGTTCGTGATAGAAGTAGCCGCTAAAAGGAGAGCTTTTTACCGCTACTATATGCTAAAAAAAGGTAATCTTCCTGTCCAGATGTCTACAACAGATTCAACAAATTTCAAACTGTATCTTGTACTGCCTGCAACTTCGGCTGACACGGCCCGGATTGCAGATTCACTTACCTCCCGCTATCCCGCTCTGAATAAAAGAAAGACGTTCGCTGAACAATAAAAATTTCACGCAACGGCGCAAAAGAAAAATAAACATCGTGACCTTTGTGCCGCCTTTGTGTCCGTTGTGACCAATTGCAGATTCACTTACTTCCCGCTATCCAACTTTGAATAAGAAAAACGTTCACTGAATAAAATTTCACGCAACGGCGCAAAAGAAAAATAAACATCGTGACCTTTGTGCCGCCTTTGTGTCCGTTGTGACCAATTGTTGGTCACTAAGAACACTAAGAATTCACAAAGAACACTAAGAAAAATCTAAATAGTCAGTAGGATTCCTTTTGCGTTTGATTTATTAGATTAGTAGTTTTTTAAAAATCATGAGAACTAATACTAAGCTGAAAAAGATCCTGGAAGAACATACCGTTGGTCTTTCTTATAGCGATGCGTGGGAGATGACAACAATTAATTTACGAACTAGAGAACGCAAGCAGTTCAATGGAAAGACCTTTTCTGAAATGATCACTAAAGCATACGCCGATTTTGGAAAATACAAGAAAAAGCTTTTTAAGTATAAGCGATAGTGATCTGTAGAAAATCAAACCTGGTTATTTTCTTACCCGTGCCTTAAAAGTTCCATTCGGCTGAACAGATGTAAAACCGAGGACCTTGTCTCCTTCCACCTGGAAATGCACTTCGTAACCACTCATATTTTTTACGCTGAACGTGTCAGGGGAAACAGGTACTAACTGAAAATCCCCCTGCCCGGGAACTGCAGCCCAGAGTTCACCATTTTTTACCTGCATGGTAATGGCGACTCCTATACTATCCAGGTCAAACACTCCTGCATATTTCTGCAACTCCTGTTGCGTAAGCTTAAAGGACTCTTTTCCTTCAAGAACATTTAATTTTTGTTTGGTGTAGGCGTTCTCCTGTATAGCAAGTGCTTTTTTATAATTGACAATGGCATTTACCGTATCTTTTTCTGCCGCCAGCAGGTCGCCATAAGAATCATAAACATTGCCGCTCTTTGGATAATTGTCAATATTCATTTTCAAAAGAGCGGTTGCCTTGCTGAAATTTTTGTTATTCATTGCGGCGTAGCCGAGGTAATTAATATTTGATTCCGGGGGAGAGATCTTGTAACCCATTTCCCTTGACACCATATCATAATGTTCTTTTAATTTCATCGCTAATGCGGCCGATGTATCCGTAAAATCTTTACCTGTTATATTCAAACGGTAGTAATCAAAAATAAATCTTAGCCCATCGTATTCACTTGCGAACGGAACAGAACCATGATTATCATCGCTATAGTATTTACTTGCATACTTCAAACCGTTTTGCGGGTGTGCTTTTAGAAATTTATCCATCTCAAAAATGGAACGGATATGCCGTGTCTCGGAACTGGTATCTTTTTTCATTTTCTCTAATGTCATTCCTTCGGGCATTGTATTGGCAATACCAACATACAACCGGGTACCGTTGTAATTTTTCTCTGCCAGCTTCTTTTCGGTAGCAGCCAGGAACCGTTGCCTGTCGTACCACATGCTGGGATCTATGGCGAGATAAGCGTTGAATAATTTGGTGTGATTGGTGAGGACATTCATGACTGTTAAACCACCAAAAGAATGACCGATCAGTACTTTATATGGTGCAGTTGGATAAACTGAATCGATGTGTGGCATTAATTCTTTTTCAATAAAAGCAACAAAGTTCTCTCCTCCCCCGGTGGTTTTTGAAAAACCGCTGTCCATCATGGGAGGATCATTTGCAATATGCGTTGGAGTGAGATCCCTGGTTCTATCCGTATTCGGGATCGCAACCACGATCATTTCGGGGTAAACGTTGTTTCCATTTACCTGGCTCATTTGCTGGATCATTCCTACGACCGAAGCGAAATGACCGTCGCCATCGAGTAAGTAAACAACGGGCCAATGTTGATTGCTATTTCCGGAAGTCATATCCGGTGTATAGACCCATATCTTCCTTTCTTCTCCTAATGTCTTAGAATATACACTATCGATCTTTCCGATAATAATTTTGTTGTCGTTTTGCGCTTGTACATTGAATGTTATGACAGCTGATAAAACAAAGAAAAATGTTTTTCTCATATAGTGGTTGTTTGAAATTGAGTTTTAGAAACAAAACAAATGTATGTCGATTTGATGTCCGATTCGTGCCTCTTATCATAATATTCAGCCGACTGACAGTAAGAGAATAGTGGGAAAAGTAAAGTTTTCGATTAACGAAATCTACTTAGCACTATCCGTATCAAGACTATCCAACATTTGCCGAATTTTCAAATTCCATCGTTCCTGTTCATCAATGATCAATGAGTGATTAGTTTCGGCATCATATAATCCTTGCATATCATCAAGCACTTTAGCATGAATATGGTAAATAGAATCTATTCTTCGTGGGGAAATTACAGGTGTTTTCTTAACCGCTTCAGATAAATCTTTTCTAAGTTTTCTTGCAACAATTTCTCCGATGTCAAAATGTCCCTGTTCATGTAACAATATAAGTCTTCTCGTGTCGGAATAAACATACCATGATTCTTTTTTAAAGAATAAACACCGGGCATCAAAGGATGTTGACATCCCTTTAATAACATAATTAAGTCTTAACCGAATTGATGCACCTGCAGATGCATTTGAACTGTCAGGCTTTGTTCCTTCGAAATCCTTCCGCATCAATTTTCTTGAGCTTGTCCAAATAATAAAATCGTTTTTTGAATTGTTACACTTTTTTGAATCAAAAAGAACACCTAGAAGAAAGACAATTATCAACGATTTTGTTTCAATCATAAATCAAATTACAAGTACAAGTCAATCTCGAGAACTAAACTGTCTTCTACTGTTATCAACAAACTCAATTTGCATCACATACATAATGGATGATAGGTCTATAAAGTCGTCCATCCACCATCAATCAATATCGTCGTGCCTGTAATAAGAGAAGCCGCCGGAGATGCAAGAAACAGTACTGCATTCGCCACATCTTTCGGTTCACCTATTCTTCCCAAAACTATTTTGGACAGGACGTGTGTTCTTGCTTCTTCGTTTGCAAGATACTCTTGAGTGCCCGGCGTATAGATAAAAGTGGGCGCCACTGCGTTTACAGTAATATTGTATTTCCCCCATTCTGCCGCAAAACACTTGGTAAGATGTGCGATAGCGGCTTTGGTCATGCAATACACCGACTCGCCTGGTAAAGCGACGAACCCTGCCTGTGAACTTAAATTAATAATTCTTCCATACTGCTGTTTCATCATGAAAGCGCCTGCAGCCTGGCTGATAAAAAAAGTCCCTTTCAGGTTTACAGCGAGTGTATAATCAAAATCTTTTTCCGTTACATTCTCAATGAAGTTTTCCGGGGCTACTCCTGCATTGTTTACGACTATGTCCAGTCTTTTGTAATATTCATTTATCTTACTGAAGGCAGAATGTATTTCATCCATTTTACTCGCATCCATTTGCAGTGGCAGTGCTTTCCGTCCCAACGCTTCTATTTCTTTCACAAGACCATTGTCGGCATTCACATCTCTGAACCCGAGGGCGATATCGGCACCGGCTTCTGCAAGTGCAAGGGCACAGGCCCTGCCCAGGCCCTTGGCTGCCCCGGTCACTAATGCGATCTGCCCATGTACATTTAGGTCATCCGAATGTTTCATCTCTCATCTGTATTTACTATAGGAAATGCCCAACTACAATAACTAAGATACAAGATAATGGACAAAGAATTTAAATAGCCACTTCTCCTATCAACCACTATCTTTTCATAGCACTTTTGATAGTAAAGCTATGCGGCGGGGATCCAACAAAGGCACCACAGTTCTTCAGTTCTGCATGATCCAGGTTTCGAACACTTATGGTTACAGACTCAGCAGAGCGACGTGGTTGGACAGACGCTTGCGCCTCAAAACCATTTTTCATTTACTTTTACCCGCATGGACGCCACCCGCCAATTAGCTGCTATCATGTTTACGGACATGGAAGGATATACAGCTCTTATGCAAAAAAATGAACAGGAAGCCATTGAGCGTCGCAACCGGCACAGGCAGGTTTTTGAAAAAGCGACGGCAGACCATGGTGGCAAAATCATTCAATACTATGG
>Ga0157374_10001130_pt1 | contig 22903 bp, 19 predicted proteins | sample M25metaG_FD_115308 | JGI IMG/M metagenome (GOLD analysis project Ga0157374, IMG submission 115308) | Miscanthus rhizosphere microbial communities from Kellogg Biological Station, Michigan, USA - M2-5 metaG | ecosystem: Host-associated > Plants > Roots > Rhizosphere > Soil | place: USA: Michigan... | reverse complement strand
CTTCCGCCTTTGATCAACTGCCCGACGTCCAGTCCGTCGAGCGCGGCTGTGGCAAGCTCTTCCTGGCCGCGGCCGATCACGATACGCGTGGACTTCACGGCCGGATGGCCGATCAGCGCCTCCACCGCCCAGCGCAGCACCGGCTTGCCGCCCAGCAATTGATATTGCTTCGGCACTTCGCCCCCCATCCGGGAGCCGTTCCCGGCGGCGACGATGAGGGCTGTGGTGGTCATTACGGCGGCGCGTCTAGGCGCGCTTGCCTTGTCCGCCAAGGGCTGTTCCCCTATCTGCGGTCTTTCCATGAACCCGCTGAAGCCCATCAGAATCGGCCCGGTCGAGGTCGCATCGCCAGTGATCCTGGCGCCGATGACGGCCGTCACCGACCTGCCGTTCCGGCGCGCGGTGAAGCGCTATGGGGCGGGGCTCACGGTGACCGAGATGATCGCCAGCCAGGCGATGATCCGCGAGACTCGGCAGTCCCTGCAAAAGGCGATGTGGGATCCCGCCGAGGAGCCGGTCTCGATGCAGCTCGCCGGCTGCGAGCCTCGAGTGATGGCCGAAGCCGCCAGGCTCAACGAGCAGCGCGGCGCCGCGATCATCGACATCAACATGGGTTGCCCCGTTCGCAAGGTCGTGAACGGCTGGGCTGGATCAGCGCTGATGCGCGATCTCACGACGGCCGCGGCGATCGTCGAGGCGACTGTGAAGGCTGTGAAGGTGCCGGTGACGCTGAAGATGCGCATGGGCTGGGATCATTCGAGCCTGAACGCGCCCGACTTGGCGCGGATTGCTCAGGATCTCGGCGTGAAGATGATCACGATCCACGGCCGCACCCGCTGCCAGATGTACAAAGGCGAAGCCGACTGGGCGTTCGTCCGTCAGGTCAAGCAAGCCGTTTCGATCCCGGTGATCGTCAACGGCGACATCTGCTCGGTCGCGGACGCACGCGAGGCGCTCCGCCAATCAGCCGCCGACGGGGTGATGATCGGTCGAGGCGCCTGTGGGCGCCCATGGCTGCTGGCGCAGACGACGGCTGAGCTGGTCCATGGATCGGCATGGTCCGAGCCGTCGCTCGACCTGCAACTCGAGACGATGCTCGGCCAGTATGAAGAAATGCTGTCGGTCTACGGCACCCAGACGGGCGTGAATCTCGCTCGCAAGCACATTGGCTGGTACACCAAGGGACTGCCCGGTTCGGCGGAATTCCGGAACACGGTGAATCGTGAGGACAATCCGGCGGTCGTGACCGCAATGCTGCGCGAATTCTATGCGCCTTGGCTAACAAAAGCAGCAGCTTAACCGAATCCGCAACATTAGTGTGGTGTTTCTGCAACGCCGCATGCTACGGCGAAACCAATGGACGTGCCGACGGCAGAATCGCAACTGACGGCAGAAAAGCATAGCTGGCTCGAAAAGGAGCGCGAAAGCGGGCGGTTGTACCGTTACGCGGCGCTGATTGTTGCGCTTATTCTCGTCGGAACTGCGGCCTTCAGCATCTGGATGTTGAAGCAACCGGCGGATGCCGGGGTGCCGTTGTGGCCGCCATTGATCGCTCTGCTGCTCATCGCGAACCTCATTCCAGCAATCGCGCTGATGGTTCTGTTCTCGCGCCGAATCGCGATGAAGCGCGCCGAAAAGGGCGGCCTCGGCACCGGCCGTCTTCACACTCGCCTCGTTGCACTTTTTTCCGTCATCGCCGCGGTGCCGACGGTGCTCGTGGCGATTTTTGCCTCTCTGCTATTCCAGAGCGGATTCGAATTCTGGTTCTCGCATCGAGCACAGAGCATGCTCGATAATGCGGTTCAGGTAGCCCGAGGCTCATACGTTTACGGGATGAATCAGGTTGGGGCCGAGGCGGTCGCAATGAACAGCAACATGGCCGATTTCCTGACACATGTTCCGGTAGACGATCCTCACGTGGCGACCGCGCTTGGCTACCAGACCTTTCTCCGCTCGCTCAACGAAGCCGCCATTTTGAACGTGACCAGGAACGGCGAAGTGCAGACTCTCGCCGTCACCAATGCCTATGAAGGAATGATAGATCCGGCCCGCATTAAGATTGCTATCTCAAAGCTTCGCGGAAAGCCTGACGGCACGGTAGTCGATGCCAACACACCGGATCGCATGGCAGTGATCACGCACCTTGACTATGGTGACAGCACGTATCTCTATGTTTCGAAGTGGGTTGATCCACAACTCGTCGCGGAGGTAAATCGAGCCCACGCTGTTGTGAACGACTATCACGCGCTTCAGGCACGATCGCGCGTCAACCAGCTTCGCTTCAACGCAGCATTGCTACTAGGGTCGCTGCTGATCGTCGCCCTTGCGATTTTCGCGGCGCTTCGTCTCGCCGACCGGCTGGTCCGGCCGATCGGGCAGCTTGCCGCGGCGGCCGGACGGATTGAGCAGGGCGATTTCTCGGCTCGGGTACCGGTCAGCCAAACCGAGGATGAAATCCAGACTCTGGCGCTCGCCTTCAACCAGATGACCGAGCGCCTGGAGGAGCAGACCGGCGCGCTTCGAACCGCGAACACGCAGCTCGATACCCGCCGCGCGTTCATCGAGGCCGTGCTTTCGAGCGTGACGGCCGGAGTTATCGCGTTGGATCGAAGGAATTGCATCCGTCTCATCAATCGTTCGGCCGAGACCCTCCTACAACATGGCGATCATCCGGTGGAAGGGGAGGCGCTTTCGAGCCTGTCGCCCGAGTTGGACGAGTTCATGGCCGACGACGAGAGCGAGGCGAACGTCACCCTCGCCGCGGGCGGCGGCCAGCGGAGCCTGGCGGTCAAACGCGCCCGTTACCAGGATGGCGCCGTGCTTACCTTCGACGACATCACCGACCAACTCTCCGACCAGCGCAGTGCTGCATGGGCGGACATCGCCCGGCGGATTGCGCACGAAATTAGAAACCCCCTCACTCCGATTCAGCTCGCGGCAGAACGTTTGCAGAGGCGGTTCGGCGGTGAGATTGACTCGGACAAGGACACATTCGAGCGGCTGACCGGAACGATCGTTCGGCAAGTTGGCGATCTGCGGCGGATGGTGGACGAATTCTCCAACTTTGCCCGAATGCCAAAGCCGGTGTTCCGCGAGGAGAATATCCTCGAAATCGCCCGGCAATCTCTGTTCCTGCATGAGGTCGCACACCCGGGAATCAAATTTGTGCTGGATCCCAGCACCGGCAAATTCCCGCTTGTCTGCGACCGGCGTCAGCTAGGGCAAGCGTTGACTAATATTGTGAAGAATGCCGTTGAAGCCATTGAATCTAGACTTTCTCGGGGCGAGCATCACCTCAGCGGAGACCGGGTCGAGATGCGGCTTCACGACGGCGGCGAGCAGTTGGTGGTCGACGTGATCGACACCGGGACCGGTCTCCCAGACGATCGCGAACGGCTGATGGAGCCCTATGTGACGACCCGTGTCCGCGGCACTGGGCTCGGGCTCGCGATCGTCAAAAAGATCGTGGAGGAACATTGCGGGGAGATTGCGTTTCTGGATCAGCCAGGGGGAGGCACCAGAGTTCGCATTGCTTTCGATTCCGTCCGGCTCGCGCAGCGTGCGCACGAGCCGCTTGGCAATGACGAAGAGAACGATGAATCAAATGCTTAAGGATTGCTGCTGATGGCTTTGGAAGTATTGGTCGTCGACGATGAAGCGGACATCCGCGACCTTGTGAGCGGAGTGTTGGAAGACGAGGGCTATTCGGTTCGAACCGCTGCCGACAGCACCTCGGCTCTAGAAGCGATGAGGGATCGCCGCCCGTCGCTTCTTCTGCTTGATGTATGGCTCCAGGGATCGCGGTTGGACGGACTACAGCTGCTTCAGGAAGTAAAGCGTGTCGATCCGAGCCTGCCCGTATTGATCATATCCGGACATGGCAATCTTGACACGGCGGTCGCCGCGATTCGCGAAGGCGCGGTCGATTTCATCGAGAAGCCGTTCGAGGCCGAAACGCTTCTGCACCTCGTTGCCCGTGCCACCGAAACCGAACGCCTGCGACGCGAGAACGCGAGCCTTCGGCAGCAGGTGGCTCACGAGCAGGTGCTGAGCGGGACATCGGTGGCAATCAACACCGTGCGCGCGACTTTGAAGCGTGTCGCGCCGACGGGAAGCCGGGTGCTGATCACCGGCCCGGCTGGAGTGGGCAAGGAGGTTGCCGCTCGCACCATTCACCAATGGAGTACGCGAGCGGACGGGCCATTCGTGGTCGTATCGGCGGCAATGATGACTCCGGAACGGGTGGAGGAGGAACTGTTCGGGATCGAGGAGAATGATGTCAGCCGTCCTGGGCTTCTTGAGCAAGCGCACGGCGGCACTCTGTTCCTGGACGAGATCGCCGACATGCCACTAACGACGCAGGGAAAGATCCTGCGGGTGTTGACGGACCAGAGCTATCACCGGGTCGGGGGGCAACGGCCGATCAAGGTCGACGTTCGAGTGCTTTCGGCGACATCGCGCGATCTTCAGCAGGAGATTGCCCAAGGACGCTTCCGCGAGGATTTGTTCTACCGTCTCAACGTCGTTCCGGTGCGGTTGCCCCCCTTGAGCGAGCGGCGCGAGGACATCCCCGAACTCGCGAACCAGTTTCTCGCGCGCTACGCGACTGAACGGCGGATCGCGGTGCCGACGTTCAGTGATGACGCGGTGGCCGCGCTGCAGGCGCACGAATGGCCTGGCAACGTCCGGCAATTGCGTAACATCATCGAGAGAACGATCATCCTCGCGCCGTGCGAGCGGGTGGAGCGTATCGAGGTCGACATGTTGCCCTCGGAAGTGCTGGAGACACGAGGTTCGGCAGACCTCTCAAGTCAGGCCATCACCATCATGGGAAGTCCACTCCGAGAAGCGCGTGAGTCGTTCGAACGGGAGTATCTGAAAGTTCAGATTCGGCGCTTTTCCGGCAATATCTCACGTACGGCGTCGTTCATCGGAATGGAGCGGTCCGCGCTTCACCGGAAGCTCAAGGCGCTGGGAATCGGCGAGAAGCACGAAGAGGACTAGGACGCCAGTCAATCATGCCCGAGAAGCCCTTCAATCTGCAGGATCTGTTCCTCAATAGCGCGAGGCGAGCGAAGATCCCCTCAACGATCTTCCTGCTAAAGGGCGTAAAGCTTCAGGGCATAATCACGTGGTTCGACGCTTTCTCGTTGCTCCTTCGTCGCGATGGAGGTTCGCAGCTCGTCTACAAACATTCGATCTCGACGATTCTTCCCTCAGTGCCGCTCGACCTCGGGCTCCCTGAGGCTTCGGAGAACGGCTCTGGAAAGGGGAGTCTACAGGAGCACTTCCTTTCGGCCGCAGCCCGAGAGCGCGAGCCGATGACGGTCTTCCTGGTCAACGGTGTGATGCTGCAAGGGGAAGTCTCCGCACACGATCAATTCTCGCTGCTTCTGCAAAGGGGGCAGCAGGTTCAGCTCGTTTACAAGCACGCAATTTCTACTCTGCAGCCGGAAAAGCCGCTCTCGCTAGGACCAAGTGAGGGGGAGGGGGCCTAGGTGCTAACGATTTCGGACGCACCTGGCGCTCACGACGTTGCGCGTGGGGAAAAAGCGATCGTCGTCGGGATAGAGCTTCAGGGGAAGGGGAACGGTCGCTCGGCCGAGGCGAAGCTGGAGGAGGCGGTTGGGCTCGCACGGGCGATCGGAATCGATGTGGTGACCGCGCGCACATTTCGGCTGCGCGCTCCACGGCCGGCGACGCTCCTCGGCAAAGGTCAGGCAGAAGAGATCGCGGAAATCGCCAAGACCAATGAGGCTGGCTTGCTGATCGTCGATGCCGCATTGACGCCGGTGCAGCAGAAATCGCTTGAAGAAGAGGCGGGCACGAAGGTCATCGATCGCACCAGCCTGATCCTGGAGATATTCGGCGAGCGCGCAGCGACGGCCGAAGGACGGTTGCAGGTCGAGCTCGCGCATCTCGATTACCAGGCAGGACGGTTGGTCCGGAGCTGGACTCACCTCGAACGGCAGCGCGGCGGTTTCGGCTTCCTTGGCGGTCCCGGCGAAACGCAGATCGAGGCCGACCGACGGCTGATCCGCGACCGGATGGCGCGGATCCGGCGCGAGCTGGAACAGGTGAAACGGACTCGCACTCTGCACCGCGACCGGCGCCGGCGCGCTCCATGGCCCGTGATCGCGCTGGTGGGATACACAAACGCGGGGAAATCAACGCTTTTCAATCGCGTGACGGGCGAAGGGGTTCTCGCCGAAAACATGTTGTTCGCGACGCTCGATCCGACCATGCGAGAGATCAAGCTGCCCGGTTTCGACAAGGCGATCGTTTCCGATACCGTTGGATTCGTGTCGGATCTTCCGACCCAGCTCGTCGCCGCATTTCGAGCAACGCTGGAGGAAGTGACCTCGGCCGATATACTGATCCACGTCCGGGACATGGCCCACCCTGACCGCGATGCTCAAAGAGAAGACGTGGAGACAGTGCTCAAGCAGCTTGGGGCAGGACTGGAAGACGAGGACGCTCCGCCGCTGATCGAAGCCTGGAACAAGGTGGACATACTTTCAAATGAGGAACGGAATGCGCTGCTCGCCGAAGCCGTGCGCCGCGAAGATGTGATCCCCGTTTCCGCCCTGACGGGCTGGAATGTCGACCGGCTGCGCAACGTGATCGCCGAGAAGCTCTGCGAGGGCGCTCAACTGCACCGGGTGCAGATCCCGGCCAGCGATGGCAGCAGGATCGCATGGTTGCATGCTCGTGGCGATGTCGTCGGGCAGCGAACGAATGCCGACGAAGTGCACATCGATGTTCGACTGTCGCCGGAAAACTGGGCGAGATTTCAGGCGCTTCAGTCGGTCTGAGAGACCTTCGCCTGGCGCCAGAGCACTTCTTTCTCGTCCAGGCTCATCGCCTCGAAACCGGGAATCTTCTCGATCGCGCGAAAGCGCCTCTCGAACTTCTTATTCGCTTTCCGAAGCGCATCTTCTGGATCGATCTTGAGATGGCGTGCGAGGTTTACCACCGCAAATAGCAGATCGCCGAGCTCATCTTCCTGGCGCTTGCGATCGCTCTCCCGATCCAGCTCCACCAATTCCTCGGCGATCTTAGCGCGCGGGCCGGACTTGTCTGGCCAGTCGAAACCTGTGCGGGCCGCCCGACGCTGCAATTTGGCTGCGCGATCAAGCGCGGGTAAAGCGCTGGCGACGCCGGCAAGAGCGCTTTCGTCCGGCGCCGATCTGCGCTCCGCGGCTTTTATGGCATCCCAGCCGGGACTCTCGACTGCATCGCCGAAGATGTGCGGATGACGGCGTTCGAGCTTGTCGCAAATGCCGCCAACGACATTATCGAGCGAAAAGAGGCCAAGTTCTTCGGCCATCTGCGAATGAAAGACAACTTGGAGCTGGAGATCACCCAGTTCGTCGGCCAGTGCATCCATATCGCCACGGTCGATGGCGTCGGCGACTTCATAGGCTTCCTCGATTGTGTAGGGCGCGATCGTCGCGAAACTTTGCTGCAGATCCCACGGGCAGCCGCGCTCCGGATCGCGGAGACGGCGCATGATCGCCACAAGCCGCTCAAGGTTCATTGCGAGAAGCCCGACAGGGACTTCGTCAAACTATGTGCCAACTCATTTTGATAAGTCTGATAATATGTATTATGTAAAATAAACATAGAGTCAAGAAACCATCACCAGCCAACGCCCCTCAACGCTCCAGCTCTGGAGGGTTGACAGGAAGTTCATTCCGAGAACGTTCAAGTCATCGCCATTGTTGGTGACGTGCACCGCGAAATTGCGCCGCACCATTGGCCCGACCTTGAAGTCGCTAACGCGGCCAACGGCGACTCGAACGAAACCATTCCCGGTTTTCACGATTTCATGCGACGCACCCTGTACATCGATTTGCGCTTTGGCAGCGGTCGCCTGATCGACCGTCGTCATGGTAGCGCCACTGTCCACCAGGAATCTCACTTCGACTCCGTTCATCTCGGCTGGAATCCAGAAATGCCCATCTATGGCCATGGGAACCCGCAGTTCCTTGCCTTCGTGAACCGGCGCTCCGGTCGCTTCGGCACGCACCCGCTGCCAGACATAATTGAAATTGTCCCGGAACGTGAACAGGACGAACCCGGCGCCAAAGATGGCGATCCACGCGAGCACATACGTCACCATTCGTCCCAACGGCTCGCGTCGGCTGATCAGCGCCGCGAACACGAGCATTGCGGCCATCAGCAGGTAGATGCTGCCGAGCATGACGTCATTGCCCATCACAGCTCAATTTCCAGCCCATCGTGGGCGGGTGCAGCCCAGTCGGGAAGCTCGCGCGCCAAAGTTGGGTAATCCATGCTGTTGTTCATGTGCGTTAGATAAAGCTGCCCGATCTTCAGATCACGTGCCCAAGCAAGGACTGCCTCCAGGTGAGCGTGCGTCGGATGAGGCCGCCGTTGCAGGCAGTCGCAAATCAGCACGTCAGAACCTTCATATAACTTGGCCATACCGTCTGACATCTCGTTGAAATCTATTGCGTAGACAAGCGAGAAAGGACCCTCCTCAATGCGCAATCCCAGCGAGTTGATCTTGCCGTGCGGTTGATCGACAAACCGGATCAATGCGTTCCCGAACGTCAATTGCGCATCGAGCGGAGTCGGTTTCACAAGCGGTGCATAGGAAGCCGAACCGGAAAACGCATAACCGAATCGCTTTTCGAGCCGCGTGATAACATCGATCCTCGCGTGGAGCGGGATTGGCTGGCCCAAGCGCTGGGCTATCGGACGGAGCTCATCGAGGCCATGGCAGTGGTCAGCATGATCGTGGGTCACGATCAGCGCGTCGATTTCGCTGACTTCGGCCGCGAGCAATTGCTCCCTGAGATCGGGTCCGCAATCGACCAGGAGCCGCTGCCCTCCGCTCTCGACCAGGATCGACGAGCGCAACCTGCGGTTTCTGGGCTCCGCGGGATCGCACTCGCCCCAATCGGGGCCGATGCGGGGAACGCCGAACGAAGTCCCGCATCCCAGGATCCGGATCTTCAATGAGCCGCCTTGGGGAACAGCTGGAAGAAGTTCGCCGTCGTCGCATCAGCAAGTGCTTCCAGCTTCTCCCCGCGCAACTCGGCTACGAAAGTCGCAGTATCGGCGACGAAAGCCGGTTCGCATGTTTTTCCACGGTGCGGAACGGGCGCGAGGAACGGTGAATCCGTTTCCACCAGGAGCCGGTCGAGCGGGATCGTCTTTGCCGTTTCCTGAAGCTCGCGCGCATTCTTGAACGTCACTATGCCCGAAAGCGAAATGAAGAAGCCGATATCGAGCGCCTTGTGCGCCAAATCGGCCGACCCGGTGAAGCAATGGAGAACGCCGGTGACTCCACCCTGCTTAACCGCATTGGTCAGCATTTCCGCAGTGTCCGCTTCCGCCTCGCGAGTGTGGACCACCAGCGGCAATCCCGTTTCCCGCGCCGCATCGATGTGGGCTTGAAAGCGCTGCCGCTGCGCCGCTCGGTCTGACTTGTCGTAATAATAATCGAGGCCGCATTCGCCGATCGCGATCACCTTCGGGTGTAGCGCCGCTTCGACCAAAGCGGAAGCTCCGAGATCGGGGTGCGCGTCAGCTTCGTGTGGGTGGACCCCGACCGTGGCCCAGACCTGATCGTTGCGCTCAGCCGTGCCTACAATGTGATCCCATTCACATTGCCGTGTGGCAATATTCAAAAAGCCATCGATCCCACGTTCACGCGCGCTTGCGAGAACCTCGTCCTGCCGCTCGACGAGGCCGGGGTAATTGAGGTGACAATGGCTGTCGATCAGCCTCATGCCGCCGCCCCCTCCTCTTCCGGCAGTTCCAGACGCGGAAACAGTGGCTGCGGCGGGGAAAGGTGGAAATCGCTTTCCGCTAGGGGTGAATACCAGTGGCTAAGAATAGCGTCGAAAGTCCGCAGCTCCTCCGCGATACCCATGCCTTTGAGAAGGCGGTCGGTGCTCGCTGGGATGACAGGACGGATTGTTACCGCGAGGATGGCAATACAGATGAAAAGCGTTGCCAGCACCGTCTCCATCCGCTCGGGATCGGTTTTGCGGAGCGCCCACGGCGCCTGTTCATCAATATAGGCATTGCACGCGAAGACGGCATGGATCCAAGTCTCGCACGCCTTGGAGAGAGCGAGATCATTATACGCGGCCGGCATCGCTCGCTCCGCGGCTCCGCATACAGTGTCGAACAGCGCATTGTCCGCATCGGTATGGCCGTGGATTTCGGGCAAGCCGCCGCCGCAGTTGCGGACGATCTGCGTGAGCACCCGCTGAGCGAGATTACCGAAGCTATTCGCAAGCTCGGCATTCACGCGATTTACAATGGCTTCCGGCGAATAGCTGCCATCCTGCCCGAACGGCACTTCGCGCATCAGGAAATAGCGCAGTTGGTCGACTCCAAAGCGCTCGGCGAGGACGAACGGATCGACCACATTACCGACGCTCTTCGACATCTTTTCGCCGCGGCTCAGCAGAAAGCCATGCCCGAATACCTGGCGCGGCAGCTCGATCCCCGCCGACATCAGGAATGCCGGCCAATAGACGGCGTGCAAGCGAACCACGTCCTTACCGATCAAATGCACGTCCGACGGCCAATAGCGCCGCATCAGCTCACTGTCCTCGGGATAGCCGAGGCCGGTCAGGTAATTGGTGAGCGCGTCGAGCCAGACGTACATTACATGGCCGTCGCTTCCCGGCACCTTCACGCCCCAGTCGAAGCTGGTGCGTGAAATGGAAAGATCTGAAAGCCCCCCCTCGACGAAGCGAACGATCTCGTTGCGGCGGCTTTCCGGGCGGATGAAGCTGGGGTTGGCCGCGTAATGATCAAGCAATCTCTGCTGGTAAGCCGACAACCTGAAGAACCAACTTTCCTCGACCGTCCATTCGACTGGCGTGCCCTGAGGGGAAAGCTTGTCTTCCCCCTCTCCGGTGACCAGCTCACTTTCGTCGTAATAGGCTTCGTCGCGGACCGAGTACCAGCCTTCGTAGCGGCCGAGATAGAGGTCGCCGCTTTCCATCATTGCTGTCCAGATTGCCTGGCTCGCGCTATGGTGCGCCTCTTCCGACGTTCGGATAAAGCGATCGTACGATACCTCAAGTGTGTCGCACATCTCTATGAATCGGGCTGACATTTTATCGGCGAACACCTTCGGCTCGACGCTTTCCGACCGAGCCGCCTGCGCCATCTTCAGCCCGTGCTCGTCGGTGCCGGTCTGGAAGCGGACGTCGCGCCCCTGCGCACGCTGCGAACGGGCGATGACGTCGGCGGCGATCGCTTCATAAGCGTGGCCGATGTGCGGCGGCCCATTGGGATAACTGATCGCGGTGGTGATGTAGAAAGGGTCGGCCATGCACCTGCGCCTAGCCGCACCCGCCTAGAGCTTCAAGAAACCGCCTCCAAAGTGACCGACGCGAGAATTCCGCCGATCTGGAACACGGTTGCGGCGGGATCGAGCGACAACCTCGGTGCAATAGCCGTCAACTCGCGCACGCGGTCATAAGCGCGAAGCGCGCGCTGCCGCTGGGGCTCCGGAAGGTTGCGCGCCTCGCGAGCGACGAGCGACGGCACCAGTTCGAGGAAAGCGGCATAGCGGTCAGCTGCGCCCTTGCGCCCAAGCTGACCGGCAAGGTCGGACCGCTTCGAGTTATGCGGGTCGCCGTTGCGGAGGATAGCGAGCGCACCCTCCTCAAGCGGCGCGAGGTCGAGTTCCGCGAAGGCAAGCGCGCGGCCAATCGAGCCTTCGCTCAGCCCGATCAATTTCTCCCATGGGTTGGCGGTTGCGTCCGGGAGCACCTGTTCCAGAACTGACGCCATGGCGGCATCGTCAAGCGCTTGAAAATCCAGCCGCCGGCACCGCGAGCGGATCGTCGGCAATAGCCGTCCCGGCGCATGGCTCACAAGGAAGAAGACCGTGTTCGGCGGCGGCTCTTCGAGCATCTTCAGAAGCGCGTTGGCGCCTTCCCGCTCAAGATCGTCGACACTGTCGATGATTACCGCCCGCCACGGTGAAAGCGCAGCTGTGAGCCCCATGAATTCACCGAGCTCCCGGATTTGCTTCACGCTGATGTTGCGAGCGATCCCCTCCCCCTTCTCTTTGGGCAGCCGTTGGAGCAAGCGCATGTCCGGATGACTGCCGGCCTCGATCAGCTTGCGGATGGGGTGCGTCTCCGGTGTTTCCAATCCCTCCGCCTCGAAAGCCGGACCAGCAGCCTGCGCTAGCAGCCGGGTCGCCGCCGCTCTCGCGAAATGCGCCTTCCCGACGCCGCGCGGCCCGGCAAAGAGCCACGCATGGTGGAGCGAGCGCGAATCCCATGCGCGCCGAAAATGCTCCACGGCCCGATCTTGCCCAGCGATCACGGAAGCAGGTCCTCGATGGCCCCGAGCAGGCGCTCCGTCACCTCCGATTCGCTCCCGAATGCATCGATCATCCGCACCCGCTCGGGTTCTTCGGCGGTGATGATCCGGAAAGCGACATCAACCTTGTAATGGAAGTCGTCTGGCCTCCCGCCAATTCGGTCGCTGGAATCGCGGTCACGAGCACGCGCACGCTGCTGACCTTCCTCCAGCATCAGGATGAGTGTGCGGTCGGGCAAGAATCCATGGCAGGCGAAATCGTGAAGCCCGCGAACCCGTTCGATTCCCAACCCCCCGGCGCCGCCTTGATAAGCGAGGGACGAGTCCACGAAACGGTCGCTCATCACCCACGCGCCACGTTCAAGCGCAGGCTTGATCGTCTTCTCGATATGATCGGCCCGTGCTGCAGCAAACAGCAGCGCCTCCGCCTCCAGCGGCCAATCCTGCTCCTCAAGAACCAGACGGCGGATCGATTCGGCGCCTGGACTACCTCCAGGCTCGCGGGTCTCGACAACTTCCACTCCCCGCGCATCTAATTCAGCTGCAAGCGCCCGAAGTTGGGTCGATTTACCGACCCCCTCCCCGCCTTCCAGGCTGATGAACTTCCCCCTTTTCACGACGTCAGAGCAGGTTTCTCAAAGCGCTCCACGCACGAGTGAAGAACCCAGCCTTGCCCACATCCTCTCCCGCTACGAGCGGCACCGTCTGAGGCTGAGTATCGCCGGTGAGGACAACAAGATCGGCGACATGCTGGCCCTTGGCGATGGGCGCTGCGATCGGTCCATCATAGCGGACCTTTACCTGGAACTTGCCACTTAGAAGCCCGGCAGGAACGGTAACTGCGAGATCGCGGGGCGCGACAAGCGGCACGGTGTTACTTGAGCCCATCTGCACATCGGCATCGGTGACCTTCTGCCCCGCCTTGAACAACGGCTTGTCCTGCCAGGCAGCGAAACCCCATTGGATCAGCTTTGTCGATTCCTGCACTCGCTGGTCCCAGCTATCCATCTTCGCGAGAACCTCGATCAGCCGCCGTCCATTCTGCTCGGCCGAGCCTGTGAACCCGTAGCCCGCCTCGTCGGTGTGGCCGGTTTTGAGTCCGTCCGCGCCCGGAACATGGCCGAGGATCGGGTTGCGGTTTTCCTGGGTGATGTCCTTGCCGGCACCCAGAGTCTTGCCCCACGTAAAATTTGGAAGGCCGTAGAACTCCTTATACAACTTCGGATGGTGCGTGATCGTCGCGAGGGCCAGCTTAGCGAGATCGCGGGCAGTCACGTGGGTGACGTCGTTGTCCGGCCAGCCGTTCGCGGTCCCGAAATTACTGTTTGTCAGCCCTAGCTGGTGAGCAAGCGCATTCTCCTGCTGGGTGAAGGCTTGCTCGGTCCCGCCGATGCACTCGGCGAGGACCACCGACGCGTCGTTGCCGGACAGCGTAACGATTCCCTTGAGCAGATTTTCAACGCTGACCTGCTCATTGGGACTTAGGAACATCGTCGAGCCCTGCGAGTGCCACTTCTGCCACGTTTCCGGGCGGACGGTGCACATATGGTTGAGCGGCAGCTGCCCGTTGTCGATCAACTCGAACGCGACCTCGGTCGTCATCATCTTTGCCAGCGATGCCGGCGGGAACTGAACGTCGGGATTCTTCGAATAGAGCACCGCGCCCGAATTCACATCGATGAGATAAGCGATCGGTGCTGGCGTATCGAATTGCGGAGCGGCGGCCGAAGCTGGAAGGGCAAGCATGGCGGCGGCGGAGAACAGCAGGATGGCGCGCTTCATCGGGTTGGTAAAATCCTTGGCTGGAAGTGACTCGGCCTGTCTACCCTCCCCGCTTCGGGTGCGCGAGTGGCTTTAGGCCTATCGCCGTGCAATCGCATCGGAAAGAAGCCCAACCGAAAGCGCGTAGAAGTTCGAGCAATTGTAATCGAGGATCGTACGGTAGTTGGTGGTGAGCAGGTAAGCAGTCGCGTCGGGGCCGTCCGGCTCAAGCAACGTCGCCATTTCGGTGTCAGGCAAAGTGCGGCCGAGTGGTTGAACGCCTAGGGCTCGCCACTCGCCCATCGTCAGCCAGCGGCTATGACGAGCATAGACGCGCTGGCACCTAGGCGGCACGAACCTGGTCTGAACGGTGGTCCAACTCAGCGTTGAAGGTACCCGCACCGGAATTCCCCACGTCACATTCGGCTTCCAACCCGCATCGCGCAGATAATTGGCGATGGAGGCGAGCCCGTCAGCCTGGCTCCTCCACAAATCGGCAAATCCATCGCCATCCCCGTCGGCGCGCAAACGAAGGGCGATCGACGGCATGAATTGCGGATAGCCGGTGGCTCCTGCCCAGCTGCCCTTTAGTACCCAACGCGGGATTCCGAGATCGATAAGCTTCAACGCGTCGACGAATTCGGTCTCAAAGAAGGAACGGCGCCGGCCTTCGTGGGCAAGGCTTGCAAGCGCTTCGAGCAAATCGAAATTACCGGTGATCGCGCCATAATTCGTCTCCTGCCCATAAATCGCGACGAGGATCGCTGGGTCTACCCCGTAACGATACTGGATCCAGCGGAGTTGCGGCCAAAGCTGCGAATAGCGATCCTGCCCCCGGGCGATCAGGGAAGGTGTCACATGCTGTTCACGATAGGGCCAGAACGGGGAGATCGCGCCGGGATTGCTGACGACCGGCTGCTCCTGATCCAGCGCAATCACCCGGTTGTTCAGTTCCAAACCGTACACATTGGCATCGATTGTCGACTGGCGAATTCCCGCCGAACGGGCGAGCGCGGCGAGCCGGCCCTTGTACTGATCGAACGGGTTCGTGCTCGGCGCTAGCGTCGCAGACGACGTGTAACCGGGCGCCAGGGTGGAGATTGGCTGCGCTTGTGCGATCTGGATCTCCACCGACGAACCCGGATCGCGATCGATTTGCGCGCTAACGCCGCCGACGGCGAGCGAAGCCGTGCTCGCAACAGTCCAGCCGATCGTCCAACGCAACGCCACTCTCCGTGCCCCCATCATGGTTCAAAGCGTAGAGCGGGCCGACGTTCCTCGCCAACCGCTTTACCGCGCCGCTTGCACGCCCTGCCCTGAGCGGCGATAGGCATCATAGGCTGGAGAGGTGGCCGAGTGGTTTAAGGCAGCGGTCTTGAAAACCGCCGTGGGTTTACGCTCACCGTGGGTTCGAATCCCACCCTCTCCGCCAGTGCCGCATTGTGTGGCTTCAGCCGTGCACCGTCTCGTGCCGTTCGAGCATGGCGATGAAATTGGCGATTTTGCGCGCTCGAGTTTCAGGCTTTTTCACCACTCCAATGCGGTAAAGTATCGCGTACCGATTGGCCCCGGTCAGCGTCGCGAAGAATGCCGCGGCTTTAGGGCTCGCGTCGAGCGCCGCCTGCAATCCGGCGGAACCTCGGCTTTGCTTGCCGGCGCATAGGCTGCGTCCCAGCTGCCGTCCGCCTTGGCGGCGTTGATCTGCGCCAGTCCTTTCGGGCACATTCGGCCAGCCTCTAACAACTCGGCCGCGCGCGCCCGGTTCACTTGGGACCATTTGCTTCGGGCTTTGCGAGGCGTGAAGCGGATGAGCCAGTAAGTCTCGTCGTACTTGTCGAGCTGCCCATCGATCCAGCCGTGGCATAGCGCCGCGTCGATGGCCTCGGACTTCGATACGCTGGCGATTCCCGAACCGGTCTTTGCGAGCTTGATCCAAAGTCCCTGCGAGCTTTCAGGCTGCACCTCAAACCAGCTTTCGAGCGCCGCGAGATTGCTGAAGGCTATTAACGGCAGGCCCGCCCGTTCTTCGCTCATAAGAAGTTACGTCCCATTGGTGCTCAAATCCGCAACGTCCACGGTTCTTAAAGAAGGAGCCGCTGGAGCTCGTCGCGGGTGAGGTAACGCTGGGACGCATAATAGCGTGCGAGCAGGTCCGGCGGGTTCTGGTCGGCCCCCTCTATCCAGCGCGTATGCCAAGTCATGAACCACAGCCAGTCAGCGCGCGGGCCGAGGGTCGCCGGGTCTGGGATCGGCCCGTTTTCGTGCAGGCAGATCGGCACCGTGTCGCCTACTATCGCCTTCACCTGACCAAACATTCCCGCGAGCGAGCCGTGATCGTCGACGTAAAGGTCAGCGCCGACGATATCGACCAGGTCACGCCCAGGATAATAAGCCGGATCGACATTCTGTCCGGCCCAGCCCAGCACCCAGAGAAGGTTGTCCAGCCGGAAACGGCGCGTGAACTGGTCGTGCATCAGCCGCCACAGCGACTTGAAAGCGTCGGGGCCATGCTTGCCCCACCAGAACCAGTCGCCGCTGAACTCGTGGAACGGGCGCCAGAGCACGGGTATGCAGGCGTCGCGCAGTCGAGCGAGTTGGCCGCCGACTTCCGCCATCTGCGCCATCATCAGTGCGTTCTGTGGAGTGCCGGGCTTGAGCGCCGCGGTGACGTCGAAATCCTTCTTGCTATTCTCGTAACCGGTGCCGATGTCGGGCGCGCCCCAATGCCAGCAGAGCGCGACGATTCCGCCGGCGCGGCTCCAGGCGACCGCGCGGTCGTGGACGCCCTCCCATTCCGACGGAATGATGTAGTCGAGTCCGAGAATCGCCGGCAATCGGCCGGTGGTTCGTTGCAGATAATCCAGCTCATCCCTTTTCCCGGCGGGGTTTTCCTGCTGACCAGTAAGCGTGTAGCGGCCGTAAATGGACCAGAGGTAGCGGTAGAGCCCTCGCGCCTCGCGAGATGCGGCCGGATTGCTGAGGCGTTTGACCGGTGTGCCAGCTACCGCTGCCGGGAGGAGCCCGAGAGCAACCGCACCGGCTAATGTTTGGCGCCGAGAAAAGTTCGTCGTTCGGTCAGCCATTTATCCTATGATATTCGCCTGATCCCATTCTGAGCAACTGCCCGATCCGCACATTGCGCCTGACGAGCAATAAGACTGCCAGGGACCGCCTTCCGCCCGCCATCTGTCGCGTCGTCGACGCTTTAGACCCGTTCGCGAAACCGTTTGTCGGCTGGTCGAAACGCGCTCGCCGTCCCGCGTGATCGGGTGTCCTAGACCCCTAAAACAGGGAACAATCGATGCGAGTGGCGATTCTGCTCACCTCAGCGGCAATGGCAGCAGTTGCGGCGCCACAATCCGTGGATGCGAAGTCCTCCGGCGATGCCGCAGCCGGAAGTTCGGCTCGGACCACCGTCTACCCTGCACAATTCTTTGCCCAATATGCACCGCGGACAGCTTACGACATTGTTCAGCGCGTTCCCGGTTTCACGCTCGACCTCGGCGCGACGCAGACCAACCAGGGCACGGTCGATGTTCGCGGGTTCGCGGGCACAGCCGGAAACGTCGTAATCAACGGGGCGCGCCCGAGCACCAAGGCGGAGACTCTGGATGTCACGCTTGCTCGAATCCCGGCGCAGCAGGTCGTCCGGGTCGAACTCGGTCCCGGCGACCTTTATGGATCCGACTATGCTGGCAAAAGCCAGGTGCTCAACATCGTCCTCTCTCAACAATCTGGCGCCGACGGCAACCTGACTGCGGCCGCGAAGCGATGGTTCACCGGCTACGTGAACACTGACATTCAGGGATCAACCGAGATCCGGCGCGGAGCGTCCACTATCAATCTTTCCGGAGGGACTGGCCGCAACCGGCAGCTGGAGGAAGGAACGGACCGGCTGACTGACCCCGCGACGGGCGCGCTGATCCAGTTCCGGCGCAAGCACAACAGTTACTTCAACAAAGATCCGTTTCTGGCCGCAAGCTGGGCACTTGAAAGAAGTTCAAACGACGCGATCAGGGCAAATGTGCGGTGGCAGCCGAGCAGCTTCGATCTATTTCAAAGCAATCGCGTGACGACGACTGGAGAAGCACCGCACGACGACAATCTGATCCAGACCTACCGCGATCCGGTGCTCGAACTGGGAGGAGACGTGACCCGGCCGCTTGCGGGCGGCGCGATCAAATTGGTTGCACTGGAGACACGCCGGACGCGGCACGATGTCGACCAATATATCCAGCGCGATGGGCTCATTTCCGACAATGCGATGGTGAATGGCGGATCGGAGCAGTCGGTCAAGGCGAGACGCAACGAGACGATCGGGAGAATGAGCTGGACCCGATCCAATCTTCTGGGGGTATCGTTCGAGGCCGGCGCCGAGACGGCGTACAACACACTTGACGATCACGTTGATTTGGTTGCGATAGATGAGAATGGCGGCCGCGTTCCCATCCCGCTGCCGATCGCTAACGCGACTGTGAAGGAGAAGCGCGGCGAGCTCTATGTGAATATCGGCAAGACCTTTTCGCCGGCGCTGCGCCTCGATGGGGGCATGAATTACGAATTTTCCAACCTGAAGGTTCGTGGCGACGCCAATGCGCAGAGGACTCTCAAATTCCTGAAGCCGAACATCGCTCTCGACTGGAAGCCCGGCGGAGGCTGGCACACGCTATTTTCAATTCGCCGGACGGTTGCGCAGCTCGATTTTTATGACTTCATCAGCTCCGGCGACTTGTCTGCCCAGAGGCTCAACGGCAGCAATGCCGACCTGCAACCGCAGCGAACCTGGGAATTCCGGGCGAGCGCGGACCACAAGCTGCTCGGCGATGGTCTTTTCAAGCTGGATCTGGGACACGATCTCATCAGCCTGCTTCAGGATCAGATCCTCGTGTTCGACGCGCAAGGGAATGCCTTCGATTCACCCGGCAATCTTGGCACTGGCAGGCGCTATTTCGCGACGCTGACAGTCGATGCGCCACTCGACCGGATCTGGAAAGGCGTTCGAGCCAAGTTCAATGCGACTGTGCAGCGAACCCGCGTTCAGGACCCGATCAGCGGCCGGTACCGGCGATTCAGCGGCTATTTTCCTGATTGGCAGTGGGAGCTGAATGTCCGCCGCGACAGCGGCCCCTGGTCCTACGGTTTCGACTTCACCGACAACCAGCGCTTCACCTTTTACCGGACCGACGAGTTCGATACAAATCTCAATCTCGGCGCGTACATGACTGCTTTTGCTGAATATCGTCCAAGCCCGTCGACTGCGATCCGTTTCGATGTCGACAATGCGCTGAGCACCCACGCCGCGCGCGACCGGTTGATCTTCACGCCTAACCGCGTCTTCCCCGATTCAGTCATTCGCGAATTCCGCGACCGCAACCGCCACCCAAGCTTCCAGATAACACTCAAGCAAAGCTTCGGAGGCGGCAAAGCCGCGCCATAAGGCGAGGGTCCCGATCTCAGCCGGGGCCCCTCTGCCGGAAAGTCAAGCGAAGCGGTTGATCAGGTTCTCCAAATATTCCTGGCGGCCTGACGGTGGCCGCTTGGCGCTGCTGTTCGCCTGGAGAGCGTGATCGGCGAGCTGATCGAGGCTCATCGAGGTGAGCGCCTGCTTACCGAAGTCGCTGCTCCAGCCCGCGTAGCGGTCGGCCACGAACTTACCGAGCGTTCCATCCTCGATGATGGCGGCGGCGTTCAGGAGCGCCTTTGCCAGAACGTCGATCCCGCCGACATGGCCGTAGAACAGATCGACCGGATCCACGGATTGGCGCCGGACCTTCGAATCGAAGTTGAAGCCGCCGGTGTCAAAACCGCCGCCTTTCAGGACTTCCAGCAACGCTAGCGTTAGCCCGGGGACGTCATTGGGGAATTGGTCAGTGTCCCATCCGTTCTGCGGATCGCCGCGATTGATGTCGATCGAGCCCAGGATTCCGAAGGTGACGGCGGTCGCGATCTCGTGCTCGAAGCTGTTGCCGGCGAGGGTGGCGTGGTTCGCCTCAATGTTGACGTATACCTCGTTGAGCAGGCCGTAGTGCTTGAGGAAGCCGTACACCGTCGCGGTGTCGCGGTCATACTGATGCTTCGAAGGCTCGTGCGGTTTCGGTTCGATCAGGATCTTACCCTTGAAGCCGATCTTGTGCTTGTGCTCAACAACCATGTTCAGAAAGCGGCCGAGCTGGTCGAGTTCCTGCTTCAGATTCGTGTTCAGAATGGTGTCGTAGCCTTCACGACCGCCCCACAGTACGTAGTTGGCTCCGCCGAGCAGGTTGGTGGTGTTCAGCATTTCGCGCACTTGGAACGCCGCCCACGAATAGATTTCCGGATCCGGACTGGTCGCGCCGCCCGCCATGTAGCGGGGATGCGAAAAGAGATTGGCGGTGCCCCACAACAGACCGACGCCGGTGCGAGCCATCTGCTCCTGCATCTTGTTGGCGATGGCGGCGAGATTGCGCTTATGCTCCTCGGGCGTGTCCGCGGTCGCCATCGCGTCGACGTCGTGGAACGTGAAGAACGGTACTCCGAGCCGCTCGAAGAAATCGAAGGCGTTCACGAGTTTGAGCTCCGCCATTTCCTGGCTGCATGGCTGGCCGGGGCTCCACGGCCGCTGGAAGGTGCCGAGGCCGAAAATATCGTTTCCGGGCCACGCGAAGCTATGCCAGTAGCAAACGGCGAGGCGAAGATGCTCCGCCATGGTCTTGCCGAGCACTTTGCGGCTGGGATCGTAGTAACGATAGGCGAGCATGTTGCCGCTATCGGCGCCCTCATATTTGATGGGGGCGATGTCGGCGAAAATCCGGTCGGTCATTGTCGATCTCCAAAGCTCGGCTCAAGTGCCGTGTAAATTGCGCGGAAGCGTGGCTGGCGCTCATCGAAATAGGCGACGAGGTCGGGCTCTGGCTCCACCGTCGCGATGATCGGTGGGGGGGCGAAGGCCTCGGCCGAATCCACTCCACCTGACGCTGCAATCGCCAGCCTCGCGGCTCCATAGGCTGGCCCAACGTCTCCTCCGGAACGATAAACGAGCGGGACGTTGAGCGCACCGGCGAGAATTCGGCCCCAGAAGAGCGAGCGGGATCCGCCGCCGGCAACTGTCAACGATTGAACCGTCGATCCAGCCTCAGTGATGATATCGAGCCCGTCCCGAAGACCCATGGCGACGCCTTCAACGACCGCCCTTGCGATCTCTCCTTGCCCCGTTTGTGCAGTCATTCCAAACAAGACCGCCTTGGCGCGCGGGTTGGCATGCGGCGTTCGCTCGCCGGTGAGGTACGGAAGGAAGATCGGAGCTTCGCCGGTCGCGCCCTCTGCGCTTGCAAGTAGAGCGGGAAAATCCGGTTCCTTAAGCAAGCCTGCCACCCAATCGAGACAGGATGCAGCGCTCAGCATCACCGACATTTGGTGCCATTTGCCGGGGACCGCGTGGCAGAAGGCGTGGAGCCCTTTCGTAGTATTGGGCCGCAAGGTATCGGTAGCGACGAAGACCACGCCGGACGTACCGAGCGAGATGAAGGCGTCGCCGTCATTGATGACGCCAAGTCCTACCGCGGCGGCGGCGTTATCCCCTCCCCCGGCGATCACCGGCACGCTGTCCATGCCCCAGCGGCGCGCGACATCGGTTCGGAGGTTACCGGTAACTTCAGGCCCCTCGTGAACGCTCGGCATCGCGCTCTCGTCGAGACCGCAGGGCGCCAGCATCTCCGGCGACCAGCGCCGCTCCCCCACATTTAGCCAGCACGTCCCGCTGGCGTCAGACATGTCGGACGCCTTCTCGCCGGTCATCAGGAAACGGGCGTAATCCTTCGGGAGAAGAACGCTTTTCGTCCTGCCGAAAATCTCCGGCTGATGCTTGCGAACCCACAGGAGCTTGGGTGCAGTGAAGCCGGCCATCACCGCGTTCGCGGTGATTTCCCGAGCCCGCGGTTCAGCACGTTCCAGCTCTACGCACTCTGCGTCAGAACGGCCGTCGTTCCACAGGATTGCGGGACGGAGCACCTGATCGGCGTCATCTAGCAAGGTCGCTCCATGCATCTGGCCCGTGACACCGGCCGCTTTCACCTGCCGGCGATATTCCGGCCTCAGCGAAAGCACCGCCTGCTCGGTGGCGTTCCACCAATCGGCAGGGTCTTGTTCGGAAAAGAGAGGTGCAGGCCGCGATATTGTCAGTGGTGCGGTCGCCTGATCGAGAAGTTTACCGCTCTCGTCGGCAATCACCGCCTTCACACCGGACGTGCCGATGTCAACGCCCAGATACATGCCCTCTCCCACCAGTTGCAATGCTGGAAGCCCTACCCGATGGTAGCGCTAACAAAGTGGGTCGCAGCTGACAAGTGCGACTCCGCCCCGCGGCGCTCCATAGGCGGGCTTTCGCACAGGTGGAACAAAAAGATTCGCCGGGCTAAGGGCATTGCAATCGTTCACATTTGGAGCATCCATCTTGGGGGAGCCTGCAATTCTTCCGTTCGATTGGGCCGATCCGTTCGACCTGGAGGGTCAGCTGACCGACGAGGAGAAGCTTGTCCGCGACACCGCCGAAGCCTATTCTCAGGAGAAGCTGCAACCGCGGGTGACGCAGGCCTATCTCAACGAGCAGTTCGATCGCGCGATCCTCAGCGAAATGGGCGAGCTCGGGCTGCTTGGGGCAACAATCCCAGATGAGTATGGGGGGGCCGGACTTGGCTATGTCAGCTACGGGCTGATTGCGCGCGCCGTGGAGCGGGTCGACAGCGGCTATCGCTCCGCGATGTCGGTGCAGTCGAGCCTCGTCATGTATCCGATCTTCGCTTATGGGTCAGAGGAGCAGCGGCGGAAATATCTGCCG
>Ga0157374_10001129_pt1 | contig 22914 bp, 14 predicted proteins | sample M25metaG_FD_115308 | JGI IMG/M metagenome (GOLD analysis project Ga0157374, IMG submission 115308) | Miscanthus rhizosphere microbial communities from Kellogg Biological Station, Michigan, USA - M2-5 metaG | ecosystem: Host-associated > Plants > Roots > Rhizosphere > Soil | place: USA: Michigan... | reverse complement strand
GTTGTTCACAATCGCTTCAGTGCGCTTTGGAGCAAGGCCGACCACCTCAACACGGTATTCGTGCCACCACGGATTCCATGTACCTTCCTGCTTGGCGATTTGCACCGTTAACGCCCCGTTGGACAATACCGCGCAAGTGAACTGAATGCGCGCGAACTCTCCGTGCTGAAAATTGAGCGTGTGCCCATCATCAGTGTAGACCTCTCCCGCACAGGCATCTGCGTGAGAGTCCACTCCGATAATCGATGGATACACTCGCAGGGTCAGCGGTCCATTCGGAATTTCGGAAGTGCTCTGTGTCAGCGGCGCGATAGGCAAAATGCTCCCGCCGCGCACATAGACCGGCAGTTGGTCCAGCTTTGGTGTCACCGTCAGAGGTTTCTGCGCAACAACTGTGTCGCGCTGTTCCAAATCCACTGAGCTGGTCTCGCCACTCTGAACCTGCTCGCCACTCCAGTAGTCGTACCAGGTTCCCGGGGGAAGATGAACGGCGTAAGGCACTGTATCTTCCAGAGACGAGCTTGGTGCGACAAGGATTCTGCTGCCGACCATGAACTCCGTTCCGCCAGTGAAGTCGTTCGGATATTGAAGGAACAGCGGTCTGTTGATCGGCAAGCCATCTCGAGAAGTTTCTTCCGCGGTGGTGTACAGATATGACATCAGTCGATAACGCTCTTCGATGAAGCGACGTCGAATCGCCTCATGATCAGGGCCGTCAACCCAGACCTCGTGCATGCGCGTTCCTTTGGCGGAATGGATGCGCTCGATTGGCTGGAAGGCTGCAAGTTCAACCCACCTGGTGAGCAAATCAGCCGATGGCGAACCTGCGAAACCTCCGACATCCGCGCCACTGAAAGCGAATCCGCTCAAACCCAAATTGATCAGTTGCGGAACAGTCATGCTCAGGTGATTCCAGGTCGAACTGTTGTCACCGGTCCAGGTGCACCCATAGCGCTGCCCGCCGGCATAGCTGGCTCGAGTCATTACAAAAGGCCGCTCGTTGCTCCTTAGAGCTAGTTCCCCGTCATAAGTGGCTCGAGCATTCTCCAGACCGAAGATATTGTGAATTTCAAGTTCACTGGCAGTGCGCTTCTGAAAGCCCGGCTCGTCGATGCGGCTTTGTATGTTGGCGGGCATCGTCTTTCCCGGAATGCCGAAAACTGCGGGCTCGTTCATGTCGTTCCAGAACCCTGCAACTCCATCGTCAACGAAGCCCTTGAAGAGCGTACCCCACCATTGCCGTGTGCGGGCCTGCGTGAAGTCGGGAAAAACTGCGTCTCCCGGCCACACCGTTCCGATATACACAGAGCCATCAGGGTTCTTAACGAAATGGTCGCCAGCGATACCCGAATCGTAAGGAGCGTAACCAACTCCAGGTTGCTTTGCGACGTGCAGGTCGGTAATGACTACCACTTTGAAATTCTTTTTCGAGAAATCCCGCACCATTCCTTTGAAGTCTGGGTAAGCTTCTTCATTGACGGTGAACGGCCAGTTCTTATGCTGAAAATCGATATCGAGCCATAGCACGTCGGTTGGAATGCGATCTTTGCGCAGGCGATCCGCGACATCACGCAACTGCGATTCAGGGAAATAAGTGTAGCGCGATTGCTGGAAGCCAAGCGCCCAGATCGGTGGCAAAGGTGAGGGTCCGGTAAGCCAGGACCATGCGGTCACGACCTGCCTCGGTTCCGGCCCGTATATCAGGTAATAATCGATCGGTCCATCCAACGCGCCGAAGGTATATTCGTTGGGATCTGCATGGCCAAAGTCGAAGTTAGATCGCCACGTATTGTCGAGAAACACTCCGAGCGTTTGTCCGTTGCTGACATGTAGGAAGAATGGGATGCTCTTGTAGACCGGGTCAGTAGATTCTTGCCATCCGAAGGCATCGGTGTTCCACATCGTAAAGGATTCACCGGCGCGATCAAGCGGTCCCGGTTTATCTCCGAGGCCGAAAAAGTGATCGTCATTTCCTCGCAATTTGCTGATCGTGAAACTATTGCCGTTCCATCGAACGGGAGTCGCGTCCTTCTGCAACACGTTTCCAGCAAGGTCGGACACGATCAGCTCCAACCGATCACTTATCAGGATTCGCAGCGACCGAGTGGCGAACCCATGAGGTTCAGCAGTAACGCTTATGCTGCTGGTGCGTGATGCCGGCAAAACGGCCCAGGATGCGTCTTCGGGCATTGCATCGCCCTTCCAAATGCGGACGCGCAGGATGTCATCTCTCAACGCGTTCACCTGAAGAGTCGTGCCGCCCTCTGTAGCGACAACGCCATCAGGTCGCGCCGCAATCTGTTGGGCGACGACCACAATTTGCTGGCAACACAAAGCGGGAGCTAACAAAGAAATGACCATTCGAGCCAATCGCATGTGCCTATTCCTCCGAGTGCCCGGAACTACACGCTATGGTCAGAAACACGTATCAGACAATGCCTTTGCCTTCCAAGATGTGGACATAGCGATTTGGAGCAAGGTTGGTAAGTTTCTCAATGTGTTTGCTTGGCGCCGGCCAATGGATTTCCAATTCGTCAACATGCGCAGCAGTACCGATTCCGAAAATTTCGCGGAGGTCGTGCGATGAAAGGTAACTCCCGCCGTTGTTCTTCAGCCGGTTCAATACTCTTCCGCCTGCTTTTACGATGATTCGTGCGCCGATTGCGTCCCGATTACAGGTGACGCCTTCGAGTTTCAGTCCGAGCCAGTTGTTGCCTGCGGCCGCATTGTTCTTTAGGAGAACAGGCGGGCCCCCGTTGACTCCTATAAGTACATCGAGAGCGCCGTCGTTATCGAAGTCGCCCACGGCGAGACCCCTTGCCGCGAAGTCTTTCTGGAAGACCGGGCCTCCGGATTGGCTTACATTTTGTACTTTCCCGTCCTTGCCCTGGTGGTACAGCAATAGTGGTTCTTTGTATTTCACCTGCATGGAGTACTTATCGATCATGTCATCCGGATGACCGTTGGCGAGCAGAAGATCAATGATGCCGTCGTTGTCGTAATCGAAGTACTTCAATCCCCAGCCACTCATGAGTTTCGTGTCATGAGCTACTCCCACCTTCTCTGCCGTAGCCCGAAATGTTTCATCCCTGTTGTTGATGTAAACCGAGTACATCTCATGGTCTACATTCGCGACGAAGAGATCTTGCCATCCGTCCCCGACGAAGTCCGCCGCATCCACGCCCATTCCTGAACGGGGTCTTCCATTCTCACTAAAGCCAACCCCGGACTGCAATGCGATCTCATCCCAGTTCCAGCGACCGTTCACGCCGGGACCGCGGTTTACGAACAGAAAGTTCTGTACAGTATCGTTGGCGACGAACAAATCCATTCGGCCATCATTATTGATGTCCGTTGCTACTACGCCAAGGCCCTTGCCCAGCGCCTTGGAGATCGCTGTTCCTTGACTTACCTCCGTGAAGCTTCCATCACCGTTGTTGTGATAGAGGAAGCTCGCGGTTGGCTTGAACAAACGCGGAACGCAATAGTAATTACGACCGAGTTCGTTATTGCCGCACGCCAGTTTCTTGACACCGGAATAGTCGACGAAGCTGCAGACGAACAAATCCAATCTGCCATCCCCATCGTAATCGAACCATACTGCGCTCGTGGTCCATCCGGGCGTAGCAACTCCGGCGTGTTCCGTGACGTCGGTGAAGGTTCCATCATGATTGTTCTTGTAGAGAGAGCATTTTCCATAAGCGGTTACAAAAATGTCTGGCCAACCATCGTTGTCGTAATCCCCAACGGCAACTCCCATTCCAAAATACGAACCGCATACGCCGGCCTTTTCAGTGACATCAGTAAAAGTGCCGTCGCGATTGTTCTTGTACAGGGCATTGCGCACAGGGCCTGAAGGTTTCCAGAAGTCACTGGGCCCGCTGTTCACTAGGAAAATATCCATCCAGCCGTCGTTGTCATAATCGAGGAAGGCGCAGCCCGGGCCAAGAGCTTCAGGCAGGAAGCGGCTATCCGACATCGCATTTTCATGTACCCAGTGGATTCGCGAAACCGAAGGTGGCACTTCAGCAAACAGGGGCGGGGTCGGAGCGCTTTGCGAACGCAAAGGAATACGCAAAAGCTCTGCAGATCCCGCAACCGTTCCGAGCCGCAGAAATCCGCGTCTGGTGAATGTCATCGCAACATCCTAACATCGGTTGGCCGGAGTAGTCTTCGACAGAATAGCCATCCGTTCAGAGACATGCAGCTCGATTTTCGACTACGCGGGAAAGGGCTCATTGGGCCTGACAATCCTGATTCGATGATCAGAGAATTTGTAGTGACCGCCGGGTAACTCGATTTTGGGCATGTGACAGGTCACGCACTTGCTTTTTGAAACTGAACATTGCTTTGCTGCAGGCTTCCCGCCTGCATGGCACGCTTCGCATTTTGCATCGTAATCCGTGGGTTCATCGCTGACCTCCTTATGCGGGTCATGGCAAGCCAGACAACTAATGCGTGCGTCGTCCGGGTCGAAGCATTTACTGCCCGTCAAACGATACGGTTGATAGCGAACGTTTGAAACGCCGAAATTTCCTTGTGTTGCAATCTCTGTCCATGTCCGGTGGCATTGGCCGCAGAAGTTCGCAGCCTGTTCGGCAGAGAGATTCTGTAGCTTGAATAGACCAACCGGTATTTTTGATTTATCGCTCTGTCCAGAAATTGCCGCGAGATGCGCCTCAGTTGCTTCATGGCAGTGCCCGCATTGCACTCCCGGAACAATCTTCTCCAGTGTGAGTTGCGTTCCGTGCACCGCATTCGTCGCATGACATCCGAAACAGCGCAGCTTATCATCATGCCTCATTAATCGTCCTGCTGCTTCAAGCAGGCTGGTAGGCAAAGTGCGCTCTCCTCCAAGTGTCGGTCCGAGTCCACCGAGTGTGCGGTACCAACTCATGCGGCTCTCGTACAATTCCCCGTCCTTTTCCAAAATGTAAGTTTGACCCATTGCGGAGCTGGCTCCAAAAACCCAACGAATCGGCATCGTAATCGTACTTGTTCCATCGGTTACCGAATAGATGCTCTGGTCCCCGGTTCTTTCAATTCGATAGGAGTACTTGCCGTATGTTGCGGTCAAAAGCGGATGACTTATCAAAACGCCGCTCTGCTGCACGGTTTCAAGTGCGCGAGCCATGGCGGTGTCCGGCTGCGACAGCGCTTCAGAGTGACACTTCGCGCAGAGACTTGGTTGTGCTGGAATAATTTGCGCGCGAGCAACCGGGAGGGAAAGGCTTGAGAGTGACAGTGCGAGGGATAGAAGCGATCCTCGCGTGGTCATCGCGAACTGGAGGCTACCGGTCTTCATCGCGAATATGAATTGCGAATTCAAATTACGGCAGCTTACCATCAGATTGATTGACACCAGGCTGCCTGGCCTGCACTTCTGCTGTCAGTTTCTGAACGATTTCACGTTCACGTTTGCTTTCTTCAGGTCGCTTGAGCCGATAGTAAACCAATGCCAGCGTCACATGAGCTTCAAGGAATTGAGGCGACTCTTTGACAAGTCCCTCAAGCGTTTCACGTGCTTTTTCGAGGGAGCCTTCATCTACTGCAAGCAGTGCCAGCTGATACCGTACGCCCGGATCTCCAGGTCTGGTCCCTGCCGCACGCTCAAAGTATTTCTTGGCCAACCCGTAATTCTGCTCTTGTTTTGCCATCGCGCCCAGTTGCAGGTTCGCGTCGAAATTGAATGGGTCGACCCGCAATTCCGCCGCAAATTCCTTCTCGGAGAGATCGGAATCGCCGGTAAGCATGAGGGCCTTGGCGTAGAGAACATGAACCTCGGGTAAATCTGGATTAAGCGCATTCGCTTTCGCGAATTCATCTCGAGCACCTGCAAAATCGGATGCGCCCATTTTCGCTGTACCTAACATTAAGTGTGCTTCGGCCGAGTCGCCGTTCCTAAGAATCAGGTCAACTAAAGCCTGACCTTCCTCGACTCTTTTTTGTCGAATGAGCGCTGTACCAAGCAGGTAAGCAATGGCCATATCGTCAGGATACTTTTTTCGCGCCGGCTCCAATAAGCTGATGACATCGTTCTCCCGACCGACCTCCATGTAGCAATCACCTAGCAGAAGTACAGCCTGATGATTATCAGGGCTCTCTAAACGCACCTTTTCAAGTTCTGTTGTAGCGTCGTCGATCCTGCCCATTTTGTAATAGCAAAGTGCCAGATTCAGCCTGGCCTCAGTGAGGGCAGGAGATTGATGGAGAGCTATTTTGTATTCACTGATTGCTTCTTCAAATTGGCCCAGACCGGCCAATGCAGCGCCGAGGTTTGAATGAATAGCGGTTGCCTCGGGATGGATCTTTAGAAACTGCCGGTAGTTAGTGGCTGCTCCCTGAAGATCCCCAGCCCGCTGCTTACCTAATCCCTGTTGGACCAGCTGCTGAGGTGTTTGAGCATGCAATGTTGCTGCCAGGATCAGGACGAGAAGACCGTGGAACTTGTCCATATGAAGAGGGGTCCTGCGGCGTAAGCCGACAGGACCCACAGTAGCATGAATTTCAGGTAGTTTGAACCCCTTCATCAACCTAGAAGAAGAACTTTGCTGCAAACTCCATAGTGCGGGAACCCTGTTTCTGAGTAGCTTTTCCAAAGTTTGCATTCGTCTGTGTTATCTTCTGGGTTGCCGGATCCTGCGTGAACTGCAGGGTTAGGTTGCTTCCGCTCGGGAACGAATAAAGCGGGTGGTTGAGGAAGTTATACGCCTGCACTCTGAACTGGAGGCTCCTGCTTTCTTTGATCTCAAAGTTTTTGAAAATCGCCAGATCCGAATTGAAATATACGGGGCCATAAGCGACAGGCAACAGTGCCGGTCCGTTCTTGCCCGGCGTTGATGGCGGTGCAAAGCAGCTTCCGTTCACGTATTGATGAGCGGAGAGATTTGATTTCGGATTGCAAGTAACATACGGGTTCAATTGTGCCGCGTTTGTTCCAAGGATGGACTGATTGTTGATGGCGATACCTGTCGGGTTTGCCACACTGACTGATCCTGGGATGATGGCTCCGGATTGAAGACAAGCGGCGCCCGTGCAACTCAGTGCCATGTTGTAGTTTGTGCTCGCGTTGTAACCGCCGCTATAAGTGAGATTGGCGCCACTTTCCGTTTGGGTTATACCCGAGATCTGCCATCCGTTCGCAGCTCCGTTTACGAAAGGATTCACATGGACGCGGTTACCCAGGTTGAGTGAGTAGGCGGCGTTAAAGAGGTGCCGCCGATCGGTTGGCTGAACTCCATAGTTGCTCGCAAGGTTGAACGGATTGTCTTTTGGCGAGACAATGCCCAACGCTTTCTGCCATGTGTAGTTCACTTGAAGGGTGTTGAGTTGTGAGCGATGGGCCCACGCAACTTGCAGGGCGTTGTAGTTGCTATACAGATTATTCGTTGCCAGATTCAGATCGCCGTAGCCTAGCCCGGTTGAGGTGTTTAAGGGTCGATAATTGTTCGCGTTGGCGTTTCCTGGATTGCTGGCGGTCAGCATCGCACCGAGTGGCACCAGGTTGATGTTGCTGCCCGCGCCACCTTGGGTATTTTGCAGGTCCCGACTGCGATTGCCTACGTACGCCAACTCCATAATGCCCTGCCATGGAGTCTTCTGATCGACGTTCACACTCCAGCTATCGGTGTAAGGTTGGTGATCATCCTTCGAATCGACTGCGGCCGGCGATGCTGGAGTCGCAGAGAGATTCAGGCAAGAAAGATACGCAGCAAACAAAGCTGAGCCAGAGGACGGGTTAGTCGGACAACCAGTGCCACCTACCCAGTTACTGGGAGACAGATTGGCGGTTGAAACGCTGGCAGAAGCGTCCAGGCCGTTCGTAAATTGTCCTGAGTGGTAGTAGAAGCGGCCCCATCCGCCACGAAGTACCGTCTTGCCGGATCCTAATAAGTCGTATGCAACGCCAAGGCGGGGCTGGAAGAAGAGTCCATGCGTTGGGAATCCACCCACCGGCACGGATGCGTCCTTCGCATGCCATAGGAAGCCGCAGAAGGCGTTTGCGCAACTCGCGTTGTATTTTGTCTGGTCAAAGATTGAATAACCAAATCCGAGGCCATCAATCCACGGCGTGAAATGGCTGAACCGCATGCCGAATTCCAGCGTCAGTTTTGTGTTCAGCTTCAGTGAGTCCTGTCCGAAGAACTCCCACGTCCCATAGTTGATATCGTTAATGCGATTTTTGTTCGTCTCCGTGTAGTTGGACAAATTCCCCGTCAGCAGGTCGGCGTATTCGTTGCCCCAGCTGTAAGTGTTGCCAGAGGAGACTTGCAAAAGACCATTGGTATTGTTGTTAGCGGGCTGCGCATTGCGAATACGTTCCCAGAACATGCCGAACTTCAGAGTGTGCTTTGCGATTACTTTCGTGAGAGTGTCACTCACGCTTGGCATGTACTTATTTGCATAGAGTCCGGCAGAGGCTCCACCAGCCTCAAATCCGCCAGGATTGAATACGAAAGCTGCTTCACTTGGGCCGTACTGCCCGAAGGACGGGATCTGCGCGATGCCATTCTTGAATAGCCCCGCATATCCATAACCTACTTTGGAACGATCCACTTTTGACGGATCCTTCAACACGTTCGGGAATCCTACAAATGTGTACGCGACGACTGTCTCATTCGTCATGCTCTGGCTGAATACATGGGTGAGCGTGCCAGAAAGTGAATCCGAGCGGTTCCTGCCCTCAATCGGTGTTGGGTAGGGCACCTGATCGGTATTGCGCCACCAGAGGCCTACAGGAAATTGCTGAAGCTCTCTCTGGTAGTTGTAACGGACGAACACCTTGGTGTTGTCGCTGATATTCCAGTCCGAGCGAATTACCCATTGCTTGTTGTTCTGATTGAAAATTTCAGATTGGACGTAGTTGTATCCGCCGGTCGTATTTGGATTGGCATTGGGAGCCGAGAAAAGCTTGGTTAAAGCAAGCATGTTCGGGTCAATACATTTGCCATTTGGAGTGCCGGTACACGCCGGGATCTTTGTTCCTCCAAAGGCTGCCAGGGCGGCAGAGTTGAGTTGTCCCGGGGCCTTACCAGACGCGGTAACTGTTCCTTCCCCTCCTACCGACGCAGGCGAGAAATCGCCGGTGATCTCAGAGGGCGTAGGCACGGTCGCTCGCAAAAGCCCCGTATCCAGCGTCTGGTTGTAATACTCATATCCGGTGAAGAAGAACAGCTTGCTGTGATCCTTGCTCATTCGTGTCCCCGGGATGAAAACGGGACCACCGATTGATCCTCCAGGGTAGTAGTAGGAATTCGCCGGCTGCTTTACGCCGCTGAAATTATTCAACCAATCATTGGCGTTGAGCGAGTGGTTACGGGCGGAGAAGAACGCATTGCCATGAAACTGCGTTCCGCCTGCCTTGGTGATCGAGCTGATTACCACTGGCCCCTTCTGCTCTTCTGCGCTGAAGTTCGAAGTCAGCACCTTGAACTCTTGAACGAAATCAGAGTTCGGATTCACAGGCGTATCGCAATTGCAGCCTGGGTCCGAGACGTGCGCGCCGTCCGCAGTGATGTCCAGAGAATTTGTCGGCAGGCCGTTGTAGGAGTAAGCGGCATTCAACGGGCTCTGGCTGCCGGAGTCACCATTGGCATTGATCCCGATGGTCTGCCCGTTGTAATTCGATTTGTTTTGCGTGCCGTTGGTGATACCAAAACCGGGAACAATCTTGATGTACTCGGCGGCATTGCTGCCCACCTGCGTGAAGTTCTGGAGTTCTTTGGTTTGCAGCGCGAAAGACTTTTCACCTGAGTTGGTGACGGCAATGGTTGAACTCTCCGCGTCTACTTCGATGGTCGTATCTGTTTTGCCCACCGCAAGCACGACGTTCACATTGCGCTGTTCGCCGCCTCCAAGACTGATGCCCTTAGCCCTGTATTGGCTGAACCCGCTCGCTTCGACTGTCAGCTCGTATGTGCTCACAGGAACCGACGCGAAAGTATAGTACCCTTCCCCGTTTGACACCGTTGAACGAATAGAACCCGACAAGGCGTCCCTCAGCGTAATGTTCGCCTTTGGGACTACGCTCCCCGTCGCGTCTGCCACAACTCCAGTGAGCGTTGCGAACATGCTTTGGGAAAATGATGGAGACGCCCCAAGCGTCAGCAGGCACAGGAATGCCGCCGAACACACCAATTTCTTAATCATCACGATTACGCCCTCCAGAAGACTCGCAGTTGATGCAAGAAGACCCTGTGTAGCTAAAACGTTTGAGTGGACCAGAATCGGGGAAGTCTCAACAGGATCGCACGTCTTCTCTTGCGATTGATTTTGAATCGTGCTCCTCGTAATGGACGTTGTCAAGCAAAATGTTTAGCGTACGCTCATCCCTTAGGTGGAGGGTGTGATCGCCTTGCCGGTCTTGGGAAGTAGTTATCGGACTGCGTAGGTGCGCTTAACATGTTGATTCATTTGCAGGATGCCCAGAAGAATTCTGACGATGGCATTACCAATGCGCCGAAATCGGGAGAGAGTTAACTCGGAGCAAGAGTCGCCCGTGATCGTAACCAAAGGGGGACATCCCAACCCTTTAATGGAATCTCCTAAGATCGCGACTTACCCACCTAGTCTGACTCCAACTATTCCGTGGCACGAACCGGATGGCGACTTGAATGAATCGACGGAGCATTTGCGGTTATGTTGCGGGACACTGCATTCGAAGCAGCGCCCCGCCGAATGCTTGGCTTGATCTAAATGTAAGTCCGAACTTTGGTGCAGCTTCGATAGTGTTACAACTGAAGAGTGCTCAAAAGAACAAAGCCAAAGCGCGAAGCAAAATCGGGTCAGCGTGTCAGCCTGCGTGTTTTGGGCGAGTACCTCGATCTGTCGCCGGCGACCATCTCCCTGGTGCTCAACAATGCTTCGGGAGTCGATGCCATTCCGCAAAGCACGCGGGATCGAGTAAAGGCAGCAGCCGACAAGTTTGAATACCGACCGAGCTTTTACGCGCGAACATTGCGTAGTAGGCAGACATTTTCAGTCGGCGTGCTCGTTCCGGAACTAAGTGACAGTTACACGGCGCATGTGCTCACGGGAGTGGAGGAGTTTCTCATCGAGGAGGGTTACTTCTATTTGACTGCGAGTCATCGCCGAAAGCCGGACTTGATCGAAGAATACCCACGCTTACTGATGGAACGTTCTGTCGAAGGATTCATCTTCATCGACACTGCCCTCACACACGGTTTCAAGCTTCCGGCAGTCGCAATTGCAGGACATCGCACTATCCCGGGAATCACCAATGTCGTGCTCGACCAGCGGCGAGCAGCGGACCTCACGTTAAGGCATCTTCGCCAACTTGGTCATCGGCATATAGCTTTTATGCGCGGGGGCAGTCACAGCTCGGACGCCGACGATCGTTGGGAATGCATCAAAGCTGCGGCCAAAGTCCTAGATGTTCTTATAAATCCCGATCTGACCGTTCAGATTAGGTCACTGGTTTCCACACCAGAACTGGGTGTCGAGCCGACCCGCGAACTCCTCGATAGAGAGGTCCCGTTTACGGCCATTGTCTGCTATGACGATTTGGCGGCGATCGGAGCTATCCGGGCGCTAAGAGAGCATGGGCTGCGCGTACCGCAGGACATTTCTGTGGTGGGCTTTGATGATATCCAGAGTGCGGCTTTCAACAATCCGAGCATTACAACCATCCGTCAGCCACTTCATGAAATGGGCAAGAATGCCGCACGCCTCCTGCTGCAACGAATTCGCGGTAAAAGTACTGCTCCTCGCAAAGTATCGATGTTGCCCGAACTGATCGTTCGCGAGTCGACCTGTCCGCCCGCTGACAAAGCACGCCGATAACAGTTCGTCCAAGGGGGGATGCCGATTTTTTCCCATTTCAATATCAGGTCGATATATTCTGCGAATCGAATCTTTGCTACGTGAACCCGCGAAGGCTATTCACTCTAATGCAACGCATGGATACGAGATCGTCGGCCGAAACTGAATGGGTTTAATCTTTGGAAGCTTCGGGAGACACTGCGTAATGAACGTTCAAACCTTAAACAGAATCGAACGCAGATCCGTTCCGCAGCAAAGCTTTCTTTCCACCGTAGTGCTGAGCGCAGGTTTCAGCTTCACCGGCAGCGGGACGGTAATGCTCGGAGTGATCTTGCCTGCCCTTTCGAGACAATGGGGTTTCCAAGATAGCCAATTGGGCACGCTACTGTTTCTACAGTTCTTTGGCTCAGGACTCGGTGCTGTCTTTGCAGGTTTGAATCGGATTCGCTCGATCAAGACCGGCTTCGGGTTGGTCTCTGCGGCGCTCTGTGCTCTCATTATCACCGGATCTCGGCACCCTTATTCCGCTTTCCTCATTTACGGGATCGGCCTGGGCATGGCGATGACCGCGACCAGCCAGCTATTCTCAGACCTTTGGGGGGACGATCGCGCCGCCAAACTGGAGTGGTTGAATTTCGTTTGGTCGGCAGGCGCCATGATCGGCCCCATATGCTTCCTGCCCTTTTTGCGCCATCAAGCGTTTCAATCTGTTTTCGTACTGATGCTCTTGCTTTTCTTCTGCATATTTTGCTTCGTGATGCTTGTTCAGCGAGCTGAGCCGAAGGTCGCGGCGCCGCGAATAGTCAAGGAAGCCGGCCCTGCTGCGCGAATCGTGTTCTTCGCGTTTCTAGTTTTTGCCATGTGTTTTGTTGGTGTGGAAGCCTCGTTGAGTGGATGGCTGGCGACTTATTCCAGCCGCGCAGGTTTTCATAGCCTTGCGGGAGCCAGCGTCGCCACATCGCTCTTCTGGTTTGGCGAAATGGCAAGCAGGCTAACTTTTTCGACACGCCTTCTTGCCAACGTGGGAAGGGCTGCAATCCTCACATCGGGAATCTTCGGGCTAACGGTAACTACATTCGCGTTGATTGCATTTCCCCATCCGTGGTCGATCCTGATTTTCGCAGGAGTCGCGGGGTATTCCGTCGGGCCTTTATATCCGCTTGCCTTGTCGTATCTCATGGAGCTTTCACCGCAGGGTTGGTTCTTTGCAGCGGGCGGCATTGGAGCGGCCATTTTCCCTTGGATTACTGGCATCATTTCTCACCGCTTTCACTCCTTGCGCTTTGGTTTGGTGGTTCCTTGCGCTGCAGGAGTTGCGATGATTGTCATCAATGCATTGGTATCGCGATCCGTGCGGGCGGTGACTGTACGAGGTGCTGGTTGCTAAGGGATGTGCGTCTGTGAAGTAGCCAACATGCCTACAGTAGACCGACCGTGAGGGCATCAACCAACCTGTCGCGAAAACATCTCGATTCCAAATCATTGAGCGGGATCGTTCTCGTATGTGTCTGACACGCGCGAACCCGAGCTGCCAATCTCAATCGCCACTACCCGGCTGTTTATAGACCTTGCCGTTGAGAGTGGTTGTCAATGTCCCTTGTACTTCAAGGACGTTCTTTACCACATCTATTCTGAGCTTGAGACCGTATGGGCTTGTGATTTTGGTCCCATTTACTGTCCCTGTCTGCGTGATATTTGAATGCCAGTCGAGAGACACTTGCGTGGGTGTGCCATATCCGCCTGCAACTGATTCCGCGCCGGATCAGCCTCTCACGATCTACGAAACTGCACGGCAACCCATGATCGACTCCTCAAGGCAGCAGGTGGAAAAGGCGATGAGCCGGAGGTTGTGGCCCAGGTGGTGCTCGGTGCGGCGCAGGCAGTCAAGCCTCGGCTCCGTTACCCCCGTGGACCCGCTGCACGTCAGCTCAGTTTCATGAGAAAACTCGTTCCTGAAGTAATCTTCAACAGCATTCTTCGCAAACAGTTCAACCTGCCCGCATGAGCGGCCCCGAGAGGACTGGGAGAAACATGAAGGCATTTATCGTGGCCAAATAATCAGGGACTTCTCGAAAGATCTAGAGTGCTGCCACTGAACCATCTTCGTGCCAGACAGATTCCATGGGTATTGTTCCGCCGAACGGATACTTCTGCAGGGACGCTTCACTGAGCTCGAATCCGAGACCCGGTTTTGTGGGCAGCGGCACGCGGCCGTTGACCATGCGCATGGCAGGAAATCCGAACCACTCTGCCCAGATCTTTTCTTTCTCTCCCGGATCGACAAAGCTGCAAATTTCCTGCACTACAAAATTAGGCATCGCAGCATCCACGTGCAGAGTGGAAAGGCCTCCGATCGGTCCTTCGCAGGCGTGAGGCGCCATGGAGATGTTTGAGAAATTTGCCATCGCAGCGACCTTCCAGAGTGCGGAGATGCCGCCGACGTGATTGATGTCGGTTTGCAGAATGTCCACCGCGCCCAATTCAATAAGACGGCGGCAGCCATAGGCGGCAACCAGTCGTTCACCAGTTGCGATTGGCGTAGTCGAATGGCGGGCGATGCGTGCCATTGCTTCAGCATTCTCGGGAGGGCAAGGCTCTTCAACAAAAAGTAAGTGGAGCGGTTCCACTTCTTTGATAATGATGGAAGCGACCGCAGGGCCCATCTTGGCATGAAAGTCCACTGCGATGTCGATCGAATCACCCAACCCTTCGCGAATACGCTGCATTGATTTAACCGCGCGATCGATTTTGGCATTGGTTTCGATCCACTCGTAATCGTGGTCGGGAAGGCCGATTTTCAGACAGGAAACTCCCTCCCTGAGCGCGCTTTCACGCAAGTGCGCGAGATCTTCTGCGGTGCGCGTGCTTTGCACATGGTAGTAGCTGCGAATTCCACGCTGATCATATGGGCCGCCGAGGAGTTGATACACAGGCACGCCGAGAGCTTTACCGCGAATATCCCATAGTGCCTGATCGATGCCGGAAATAGCGGATCCTATCAGTGGTCCTGCGCGGTAGAACGTGTGCACGTACATCGATTGCCAAAGGTGCTCGACTTGCATCGGGTCGTTGCCGACGAGGAAATCGCGAAAGTCCTCGACGCACGCCATGGTTGATTTGGCTTTTCCCTCGAGCGTTGCCTCGCCCCAGCCTTCGAGCCCCGGTTGATTTGTTTCGATCTTGACGAAGACATAGGGCCGGTCTGATCCCGGGGTTAAGGTAACTCCAAAAACCTTAATATTTGTGATCTTGATTCCGGAACTGAAATCACGGAACGCATAGCTGGCCTTTTTCTGATTTGGATCGTAGGCATAAGATCTATCTCTCGCTTGTGCCTGCGCGAGAAAGGGGTCGCATCCGCACGAATCACCCAGATTTGGTGTGCGCGAACCGGCAAAGAGATTCGAGGCGGGCGCTGCAGCTGCGGTCATTGCTGCTGCGCTAAGAAACTTTCTTCGGTTCATGCGATACGCTTCCCTTCGAATGACTTTTCGTCGACATCAATCCCCAATCCCGGACCTTTGGGCAATTCGAAAAATCCGTCACGCGGCATTTCGGCACCGGGGGCGTTGGATGCTTGCGCAATGAAGAAGTTCGGCATGCTGGCGGCAGCGTGAAGCACTGCAGCATGCGCAATGCGGCCGCCGCGATGCCAGGGGGCAACGTCGACGTAATATGTTTCTGCCATTGCGGAGAGCCGGCGAACACCGCTGATTCCATGAACCAGAATGTCAGGCCTAAGAAGATCGATCAGACCCTCGCGAAGCAATTCCTGAAAAATCCCTGCATCGGAGAACTCACGGCCGAAAGCAAGCGGGACAACAGTTTCATCGGCGATCTTGTGAATGGCGTCGAGGTTAGTAACCGGGCACGATTCATCGAGCCACAGTGGATGCATGCCTTCGACTGCCGCTGCAAAGCTCGCCGCATCCCCTGGAGTAAGCGCGCCATTTCCTTCAAAAGCGAAATCGGAATTCGGGGCGGCAGTTCGCATGGCTTTGAGACGCGCAACCGCAGCATGTGAGAAATCGCTTCCCTGATTGCGCGCCGTTGGAACAGGAATGGGGATCAAGAAGGCGTGGAATCCAGCAGCAAGCTGTTTTTGTAGATCGCTCTGCAATTCTGCGTCGGATGATCCAGACAACTTAACAATGGCGCGGGCCTTGTTGCGTGTTGGTCCGCCGAGGACACGATAAATCGGGGCTTTGGTAGCTTTTCCCACAATGTCGAGCAGCGCGATGTTCAGCCCTCCGCGTACGGACGCAGGTACAAGACCATCCAGCGCCTGATACGAAGTTGCGGCACGCCCGTTAACGGCTTCGTTGGTCAGCTTGAGATCGATTGCGGAAAGTGCGTTGCATTCGCCATACCCGATCAAGCCCGATTGCGTTCGGACCTGGAGAACGACATAGGAGCCTGTCGAGCCCGCTGAGCCCATTTGAAATGCGCGCACTTCAGAAATCGGATGCGGGCTCGTTGCAACCGTCTCCACTGTCGACACCGATTGCGCAATAAGCAGCCGGAGTTTGTTTCGTGCCGAAACTCTATTCATGAATGATCCACTTTCGATTCTGGTTTGCTACAAGATGCGGGTCAATCAGAACGTCAACCTGAGTGTGCCTTGCAGTTGCCGCGCTGTGTTTGAAGTCGTAGTGATTGATCCCACACCACCGGTGGCAATGACTGCAGCTGGAATCTGAAACTGAGGATGATTCAACGAATTGAAAGCTTCGAATCGAAACAGAAGATCTGTGCCTTCCTTGATCCGGAATTTCTTTTCTAACGACGCATCCAAGTTGATCTCATCTGGACCGCGAAGGGCGTTCCGCTTCGAGTTTCCCCAGTTGTAGGCCGTTGGCACAGAGAAGGCTGCCGGATTGAACCATTGCTTTATAGTTTTGGTGGCAGGATACGGGTCGACGCCGGGAACCACATTGGCGCGGCTGCTGGAGGCGCCGGTATTGGTCGCAGTACCACTTGTTGTCACAGTGAAGGGAAGACCGGATTGTCCAGCAAAGATTCCGTTCAACTGCCAACCACCCAGAATTACGCGAGTCAGAATCGAATCCCCGTTCAGGAAGGGCCTTCCTTTTCCAAACGGCAATTCATATGAGCCGTAGACGTTCACCCGGTTGTGAATGTCGCTTTCCGAACTTGCCCAATCGGCATTGCGGTTAGTGGGATCCTGAGGTACTGGGCCATTAGCTCCGCCATCGAAGGGGGCGTTATCAAGAGCATGCGACCAGACATAATTGGCGGTGAGAAAGAAGCCATGTGTCAGCCGTTGCTGGAAGCTCACTTGCATCGAGCTGTAAGCGGCTGTTCCTACCGATTCCAGAAGAGAAATCGACGTCACGTTTGGATATTTGGCATTGAATGGCCGACGGGCCTGAATGGGTCCGGGCCCTGGCGAAGGCTGATTGAGCGGATACGTCAACGACAAATGACGGCCAAGTGAACCCACATAGCCCAGAGTGAAGGATGAACGTTGAGTTATCTGCGTCTGCAACGCCAAATTGAATTCCTGCCCTGACGCATTCCTGAAGTTCGTCTGGATTCCTTTCAACGTGCCGTAGGGATTGGCGAGCACACTAGGAGGAATCTGCGAGGGCGTCACAAAGCCCTGAGACACAGTGTTCTGCGGGAAGAGGTTTCCGGGAGTGATGACATAGATGAGGTCGAATGGCCATTGCCGTTGTTGCCGAATGGTCGTTCCGGCATGAGTTTGCGGATCATAAAACAGGCCATAACCGCCGCGTAGAACTATGTTGTTGGTGGCGCTATACGCGAATCCCACACGCGGTCCGACTGCACTATAGTCGGTCTGCCAGTTCGCTGATTTCGATACTCCGTTTTGTCCGGCAATCAGCATATTGCCGGTTGATGGGTCGAAATTAGCCCAGTTGTTATGCGCCTCATGATATGGCGTGTCGATCTCGTAATGAAATCCAAGATTGAGCGTGAGTTTGTGCGATACTCGCCAATCATCAAGCCCATACATGTTGTATTCATTGGAGAGGATATGTGCTGTGCCAGGAATAAAGTAGTCTTTCGCCGTTTGCGTTGGAAAACCGAGGAGCATCGATGCCATCGCATTTCCGGTGCCGGTAGCAGATGCGGGATTATTGGTAAAGTTGCCATCGAAATTGAAACGTCCCCATCCGCTTTGCGAAGGTGGAGTATCAGTCTCGCTGATCATGTGCTGAATGATGTCAACACCGAACTTTAGACTGTGGGCTCCGCGGAGCCAGGAGAAGTTGCCGACGTTTTCCATCATGTGCTCGCGGCGGATTTGCGGCTCACCTCGTGAATTGCCCAGTCCGCCAAAGCCCGAGGGACTGATGATCGGCGCTGAGTTTGCCGGGGCTCCCGCAGCAACCGGCTGATAGCCAGGATTTGGGAGATTGCCCGGAATCTGCGCAAAAATTGGCGAACTCAACTTTGAAGCAATCAGAAAGCTCGTATAACGGTTGAATCCAAACCGGTATTCCGCAACCATGTTGCGAGGAAGCACCTTGGTATAAGCGATCACTCCCTGTTGACCGCGGTCTGCTTGGTGCCCGGAGAAGGAGTTTTCGTTGCCACCGATGACATCATTGAATGTGTTCGGCATTTGAATCTGCGTGTCGTTTAGCGAGTAGCGGCCGAACAGAGTCTGAGTGGCTGTTATCTGGTGATCAATACGAACGTCTCCGCGATTGTCATCGGCCAGCTTGAGCGGATATGCAGTGTAGTTATTCGCCAGATTGGCATTTTGAGGCGCTGGATAGGCATTGACCAGCTGAAATGCGATCGGATCGAAACGATTTGCAGGTATCGTATCGTTGGTAAACTGAGTCCGCGTAAATGTTGCCCCAGAAGCCGCGGTAGTCGTCGGATCGTAAACATGGGCAACACCTTGAAAATTGCCCTGCCTTTCGGCAAGCGTCGGCACGGTGGTTACCAGAGTGGATGCCGAACGTTCAAAGTAGCCTTCATAGTTCACGAAGAAGAATGTTTTGTTGTGCAGAATCGGCCCACCCAGCCGACCCCCGAGGTCGTTAAGCCTGTAAGCGGGATTAGGAGCTCCCGGGGCAACAAAGTAATTCTTTGCATCTACATAAGAGTTGCGCAGGTACTCATATGCAGAACCTCGAAAGCTATTGGTGCCGGACCTGGTGCTGGTGACAACGATTGCACCGATTCCTCTGTCGAATTGCGCACCCACGCCACTTGTCAGCACTGCGAATTCCTGGAGGCCGTCAATACTTGGGCGGACCACAAAGGTCTGCGCGATCATTTCGGTGTTGTCGATGCCATCCAGAAGAAGCTTGTTTGCTCCATCACGTGCGCCGTTCGCCTCGATGGTAGTGCCGCCCGGCCGTAATTCATCTGGTCGAGCGCCGGCGCCGATGGTGCCGCTCTGCGCGTAGTTGAGTCCGGTGACGCCTGGCGCAATGATCGCGAGCTGGGACATGTTTCTGCCGTTCAACGGCAATTGATCGATCGCCTGCGTGGTGATCACCTGACCCACGGACGCATTTTCGTTCTGCAGCAGCGGCACAGTGGTTGTCACTTCCACCGACTGCTCAACTGACCCCACGTCCAGCAATACGTCAAGCCGCGCCGTTTGGGATACCTGAATTACAAACCCCTTGTTGACATGAGATTTGAAGCCAGGCTTCTCCACAGCAACGGTATAACTGCCAGGCGTGAGATTGCTGGCTGTGTATTGCCCGCCCGCATCTGTTTGCAGGGTCAGCACTTTGCTTGTACTTTCCTCAGTGACATGTACAGTGGCTCCAGGGATGTCAGCCCCATTTTGGTCTGTAACGGTGCCGGTAATTGTCGCGCGCTCCACCTGCGCGAACGTGATGGCTCCGAAGACCAGTATCAACACAACCATCGTCAAGTAACGCAGACGTAGCGCTGCGCTGATTGCAAACATAGAAAATCTCATCTCAGACTCGTTCATCACGGGCTCCGTAGTCTTCAAAGCTGATTTTGTAAGGGGCTAGGGAAGTTTTCAGTGCCTTCGTACGCTTCGGAGCCAAGAACTCACCGAAAGTCTGCTGCACCCTAGTCTTCCAATAGAGAAAACCGCAAGTGTCATACGGTAATAGCTCCCCGGGAATTGATGGAAATAGCCGTTGACATTCGACTGATTGGGCATGCTCGGCTACAACTCAACTTTTAGATACTTGGTTGATTTGGAGCAACTTACGTAACCTTTGAGGTCGTTCGCCCCGCAGATGAAAATAGGGAACGAGTTCGGAAAATCGCCGTCCAACAAAAGGGAACGTATGATACGTTCGATTCTCCGAGTGACATCTCTTCGTCAGCAGAACTACTATGGCAAGCGAAGTCGAAAGGGGGGTAAATGCACGCTACTGCTCGCGCCGGAATCCCCTGGATGCCTACGACGGAAGCGGAACGACTTGCGATCTTGAAGTTGATGGATCGAATTCTCAATAGCCGTCACTTCCGCAACAGCAAACGGTACCCCGCTTTGCTGGAGTATCTCGTTCGAGAGACTCTTGCCGGCAATTCCGATTCGTTGAAGGAAAGACTGCTGGGAATTGCGGTTTTTCACCGTCCGTCTGACTACGACGCCAATGCCGACCCAGTGGTTCGGGTAACGGCGGCGGAAATCCGCAAACGCATTGCGCAGTTCTATCAGGACGAAGGACAAGCAGAAGAGATACGGGTCGATCTCCATCCCGGCTCTTATGTTCCAGAGTTTTATCAGATCAATTTCAATACCAGCAGAAACCGAGATCCGATCGGGGTTCCGGTTGAATCTGATTCAGCCGCTGCAGACACACACATCAGCGCTGCTTCGGGAACTTGGTCCCGCTGGAGAGTCCCTGCATTGGCAATCGCGGCGGCCGCAGTTGTTGCGCTTACCCTGGCGGCTCTGTGGCATTGGCGGATGCAGGATGATCAGCAATTGCAGATGTGGAGTCCGCTCTTAAGCTCACCTGCTCCAGTACTGATTGTGGTTGGACAACCCCATGCGTCTCAGTTAGATATTCATCCAGCAGGCAGCGTGTATGAGCTCGATCCCACAACTGAGTTATACCTACCCGATGCCATTGCGATGGCGCATATTTGCAACACGCTCGACGCGCATCATCATCTCTATCAGATCACTGCGGTCAGTTCGACATCTCTCTCTGATCTGCGAAAAGGTCCGGCCATTCTGGTGGGAGGGTTCAATAACCCATGGACCCTCCGTATATTGAGTCCGCTTCGCTTCTCCCTGAAGGCGATTGGTGATAACACGACTTCGCCCAAAGTGCTTGAGATCGTCGACCGGAATGGTCAGCTTGGTTCTCCTTGGACATTCGATGTTCAACAACCAATTACTGCGATGACACATGATTATGCGGTCATTGCCCGATTTCAAGCGAGCATGACGGACGGCGAGGTGATGATAGTAGCCGGATTGGGGGCGGGCGCTACGGAAAGCGCGAGCAAATTCATAAACTCCTCAGCATTCATGAATCAGCTTGCTGCGACCGCGCCACACAACTGGCGCAACATGAACATGGAAGCAGTTCTGGAAACCGAGGTCATTGGCGGGCGAACTGGTCACACCCGTGTGATCGCGACGGAGTTTTGGTAAACGCCAAGTCCGCTGCACTGATTGCAGAATGTTTGCTGATTCGCCGGACGGGAGTGGAGCGGGTCGAGAAGCAGCAGACGGTTACTGCCGCAGCAGAACTTCAGGAATGAGAGTCGAAACTGTTGAGAATGGGAGAATTCTTCGATCGATTTCCGCAAGCAACTGATGCCTGATATCGAGCATCACACGATGTAACCCGAATTTCAAGTTCACTGCGCCCTCATTAACAACGCCGTCATATCCGTCAATCATCAGAATTCCTTCGGTAAAGAACCTCGACGGACTCACTGGGTTTTCGGTCATTCCCATTTTATTCAGAAACCAAAATGTAGGCCATCGGCCGCCCTACCGAGCTGTCGATTCACTGGACGCTTGTATGACTCAAGCGGAAGTGGTGTCGCGCCTTCTTGCTGTTGCCGTCCTCTCGACTTTCGTTGTCGGCTGCGCTTCCCCTCGGGGGACAGATGCGCCCTCCCCTTCGCCGATTGAGATCACCGTCCAAAACGCCGGGACGGGCGGCGGGATCGTTACGAGCAGTCCGTTGGGGATAAGTTGCGGCTCGGCATGCACTGCGAAATTTCCCAGCGGGACGTCGGTGACGCTCACCGCGAAACCGGATGCGAACTCTCTCTTTACCGGTTGGTCAGGTACCTGCTCCGGCACTGGCATTTGCATCCTGGTGAATCCAGCGTCTGTCATTGCGACATTCAGCGCCTCTGCTCCAGTTCCCCCCGCGACTGTTCAATTGACAGTGACGGAATCAGGCACCGGAACGGGAACGGTCACCAGCAGTCCGTCGGGGATCAGTTGCGGTTCGGCATGCGCTGCGAATTTCGCAGCCGGAACCTCCGTTACGCTGACTGCAATTCCCGGCGCTAACTCGGTTTTTGCTGGGTGGACGGGCCCCTGCTCCGGCACTGGCACATGCACAATATCGCTGGTGAATCAAACGACTGTGACTGCGACATTCAGCGCCGCGGCACCGCCTCCGCCGGCGACTGTTCAATTGACGGTGACAGAAGCAGGTAACGGAGCGGGAACGGTTACAAGCGCTCCTGCGGGCATAAATTGCGGAGTAACGTGCACTGCGAGTTTCACGGTTGGGACATCCGTCACGCTGACGGCCAGTCCCGGTGCTACCTCGATATTCGCTGGGTGGACGGGAGCATGCACGGGCACCGGCACATGCACAGTATTGCTGGCGAACCAGACCGCTGTGACTGCGATGTTCAATGCCTCTGCTCCGCCTCCGCCAGCTACTGTGCAACTCACCGTGACAAATTCAGGCAACGGAACGGGAACGGTCACCAGCACGCCCGCGGGCATAAGCTGCGGACTAACGTGCACTGCGAGTTTCACCGTCGGGACGTCCGTCGCGCTGACGGCAAACCCCGGTGCTAACTCGATATTCGCTGGGTGGGCGGGCGCATGTACGGGCACTGGCACGTGCACGGTATTGCTGACGAATCAAACAGCGGTGACTGCAATGTTCAATGCCTCTGCTCCGCCTCCGCCAGCTACTGTGC
>Ga0157374_10001128_pt1 | contig 22927 bp, 14 predicted proteins | sample M25metaG_FD_115308 | JGI IMG/M metagenome (GOLD analysis project Ga0157374, IMG submission 115308) | Miscanthus rhizosphere microbial communities from Kellogg Biological Station, Michigan, USA - M2-5 metaG | ecosystem: Host-associated > Plants > Roots > Rhizosphere > Soil | place: USA: Michigan... | reverse complement strand
AGGTCGGCACTACACGCCACTTTGCGACTATTGCCTCAACCGGCTTTTTATAGAACAAGAACTTAGAAAATTAGAACACTGCGAAAAATCAAAAATGAGAGGTGAATAGCGGAAGTCGGGCTACCAGCCCACAGGTTAAACAAGGTGATTTCACTAGGCCGCTTTGATGAAAGCAATCTACATACCAGAGGAATAAGATGTTGGCGAGAACATAAATCGCCTCGCGTACGTCACAATCTACTTGGCGATCTTGCGGCTTTTACAAAGATAATCGGCAAGCCTTACAACAAGGCGGGTAGCGCAATGCGCTATAGCGCCAATGGGTTATTGAAACGAATGCGCATCAATGATAGGCCGATGCACGTAATGGCAATGAGGACAAATAGCGTGTCGGCATATTCAACATCACTATGTATGCATCCACCTCGTCGGCGCTTTATTGTTTACATCTGCCCGCTAGCAAGCATCCGAAAGCTAAGCGTGCGTAATAGGAAAGCCCATTGCTTCAACTGAGGTCTTTCAATCGGTACGCCATGTGCATAGCGGACACGATGTTCGCTATTAAATTGTGATCGTTAAATGCAAAAGATAAGTGTTTCCTCGACACCTCGTTTACATGAGGGCGTATTCGTCACTCATTCACCGAACAGTGTGTTGCTCAGCTGGTATATGAGCTGGTATGCCTATTACAAAACGGAATCGATTCCGATCATGCCCTATCTCGCATTCAGTCTGGCCGCTTGGCTCGTATTTGGCCTGTTTGGATAAACCTTCCGAAAAGGGATACTTTTACTTCGTTTTACAAAAGCTATCCATCTACAATCAAGGGGGCTTCTTCTCCACTAGCCAATTATTTGAGCAACGCCCCAGCTTTAATTAACTCTCAATACCGATACTGTCAGCATTCAATACTGCAAGAAAAATTCTCAGAGAAGAAAGACTCTTAGACTCAACCCATTGACAATTCGTCGCTTTTTTTAAATGCAATCAATGGCTTGAATTTTGCTTACATCCTTGCACTCAACATTTTTACCAATGGTGCTTCGATGAATTCCCAAGACCAACAAGATGGAAACCAAAACAATCCGCAAAACGAAACACGCCAAAGCCGTAAAGGAGCGAAAGAACATTTGAGGGATTTACAAAATGCAATAACACCCTCAGGGCTCACCGCTCTGGCTGTAATTGGCGGATTCGCATGGGGGGGACTTCATGGAGGCCTACATCGACTAATTAGAAGGACTGGGACCAACGCGACCAAATACGCCCTAGAGAACGCCGCAGAATTTAAAGATCCCGTTTACAACGTAGGGCGAGTAACAGCCGACGCCTTCGGAGGTTTTCAACTTCAACGAGGGTGGCAACCAAGTAGTAACCCCCTACCCTTTAAGGAGTCGTTAGCCTATACGCTCGCTTACTTATATGCGTCCGGAATAGGGGTGAACCTATTAAAACAAATCGCTTCTCTTCCCACAAATGCAGCCGGGTTATGGGACGAAATAACATTAAACAATATCGTCACAAAGTCTCCTATTTTTTTAGCCCTAGGATTGGCCGTCAGTTACAGAGTCAGCTCAAAAGGGTCTGCAAAGATAAAGGACGAAGAACAACCTCAGAATGTCCACGATCTCTTCAAGGAAGGAATGGATGAGTATGATGGACAACTGACTCATTATTTGGCGAGCCTTGTTGCCAAAGGCAAAGGAATAGAAATGCCCGAAGATTTAAGTGAAATGAAATTCTTCGAGCAACATGGTGTAGGCAGCTTGGCAAATGACATTATCCAAGCCGGGAAAGCAGATCTCGACAACGATCTCCACAATCGCCTGCAATCCTTTATAAAAACGGTGAACCAAACAGGCGCTATCTCAAGTGATGATGAGTCTTATCCCACGATAACAGATTATCTAGTGGATTATGAACCGTTGACGGCTTACTTACGAGATAAGCATCCGGAAGTAGTTCTCGTAAGAGAGCAAGAACAACTGGAAAGCGCGAAAGATAAGGTCACAACGATCATAAAAAATCGGAAACTCGCATCCGATAGCGAGATTGAAAAAATGGCCGAGTCGAGAAAGGAAGCTACCAAGTTACTGGTCGGCTTCGTCGAGATCCGGCGAGAACTAGAAAAATTAGACGATCAACAATTAGATAGCGAAAGTAATTTGAAGGTGTTTGAAAGATTAACAACGCTTATTGATTATGAGTTGGAGTTTCATAATCAACCCAAAGAATCAACTAGAAAAGTTATAAGAGGATATATTGCCTCGTTGCCGACGATGGAAGCCGTAGCTAAAGACGCAGAGAAGCCATTGCGTGACTTTGAGTGGGAGCCGTTAGGAGTTAAAGAACACAAAGCCAGGACAAACTTTAACGTCCTTGCACGGCCTGCAGGCGGAGCATGTCTGACAAGACGCATCGATGCGAATCCCATCACGGGACAAACGCAAGTACTCAAGCTAGTAACAGCCGATACCTCGCAAATTGCGGAAAGTGATCGCACCTCCTTACGTGCCAAAGGACAGGGTTATATAAAGATAAATCAAGCAGGAGCAATCGAACTTTCTAGCCAACGTGCACCCAGAAATATTGTATGGGCAGAACTAATAGGCGAGATGAAGGGGTTGCAGTCGGAAACGAAACCTACTGTTCAAACCATTGGCCGCCGAATGATAAAATTAGGTACAGAGGTTGGCTTTGTGTTTGGCATAGTTACAGACGCACACCTACAGTCAACCAGAGCCATGGAGGCTGAACTCGCTTCACTTATCGACAAAATTACAACGGTAGAGCAGGAAATTGAAAAAGCCTTTTCTCGTTTTAAAGATAAAACTAAGGACGTTGTCGAACAATATAAAAAAGCGAAAACAATCGCTAACGAATCACGCCAATATCTTAAAAACGCAGCCGATGGCTTAAAGGTTCGACGACGCAGTGGTGATGCTGCCAACATTTCAAATGATATGTTGTTACTTAATCACAAGTACGACAGCGAATTGGAACGCGGCATCGCTCAAAAAGTAGATGCGATTTTAGCCGATGAAAGCGGTCGTTGGTTCGCTACCGGCTACAATACACTACCTTCACTCATTAATACGGCAACTAATGTTCAGGAAAGGGATCTGCAGCAAGCAATACGTTCATCTAATTTTGATGCGGCACTAGAAGTGAGCGGCACTTGCGCAAAATACTATGAGCATTTAATTGAACATTATAAAAACTCACCGCCGACTCAAAAAGTTGCTCAGGACACGTATTCTTATTATAAAACTGTGGCCGTCAATTGCCATGTGCAATCCGCATTGAGAAAAGTAGGAAGTATCAATATAGACAATGCCGAGGCGGCGGAGCAACTAGTCAATCTAAAAAATTCGTTGCAGCTAATCTCAAATGCGATAAATAACAATTTCGTCTCTTTCGACAACAACGGTCAAGTGACCGTTCCGGAAAAAGAACGAATGCCAAAAACAAGAAAAACCATTCTCGAAGCACTAGCAATAGCTTCAGCGATTCTCTCAAAAGATTTCGATGCTTTAAATAAAATAATCTCAAGCGATACAGTGAAGATCGCACTTCATGACATCTCGCAACACGCCCGCGATATGCACGCTCAACTTAACGACGTCCTACGACTCCATGACAGCGTTGAAGTTAGTTCGACACTTCAAGCTCGTTTGTTGCGCGCCTATCGATTGGATAAATTCACCAATCAACAAACTTCCAAAGTTAATATCGAAGCACAATTAGAAGCGGCGGAAAGAATCGATACGCAACCTATCGAAAAAACGAAGCCCTTAGAATCCGCACAATCGAACATTTCACCAGAAGAGCAAAAACAATTAAGAGAAACAGAAAAAAGGCGGCTGAAAGCTGAAAAGAAGAAAGCGAGAAAAGCGGAAAAAGCTGCGGCGGAACAGCTATCTTCCACCACAACCGTTGAACGAGCAGCCTCGGCATCGACACCGCCGGCTCAACAAACCCAGAAAGATACGCCACGCCGACAACAGCAATCTATAGCAACGGAATCCGCCGAAGAACGGCAACAGCGCTTTGAGCAGCTCCGTGATGAAATTATAAAATTAGAAAATCAACTGCCTCGGAAAAAAGAAGACTTCAACGAATTGGAAACGGAATTTTTGACCCTGAAAAACGCGCCGACATATCGAGCCAATTTTAGCAAGGAAGACTTAAGAGAAAAGGCGGCAGCATATCGCGATGCAGCGGTTTCGATGGTAGGTTTATATTCGCAGCTAAGCGCAAAGTATTCGACGCTTATAGGGGAATTTCCCGAGAGAAGCAGCGAATTAAATAGCGGCCTTAAAGTAAGGGAATATAGAAGCGAAAGGGAGCCTTGTAGGTTCAAAGCTCGCGAAGGCGACGCCCTGGCAAATACTTGGTACCAAGAAAAAGCGAAAGTAGATATACAGGAAACAAAAACGCAGTTAGCGCTACGGCCGACTGAGGCGCTTATCGATCTACTGTCGGATGAGGAAATCACCAGCGTCACCAGCACCGTTGGGAAATGGCATGGAGAACTTCTCGACCATGATAAAGAAAGAGCGCAATCTCAGCTCGCTAAAAAGCAGGGAATATCACTGGCAGATTATCAAGCGCAATTTACCGGCGAGTATGGCAGCAAGAATGAGTCGCTTTATGATCACTTAATAGAGAAAACAATCATATTGAGGGCGGAAGAAGAGCAAGCGCCTGTCGAAATAAAAGGCCATGATCACTATCCATTGCCAGAGATGGGTTATGTCCCCGTTGTGGACCTTATAGAGAAACATCAGGGCAATCGCACCTTTTGTTCGCTTCAGTCGCGAGGTTTTGCTAGTATAGGTCGAGCGGAGAGAGAGGCTCTGGGCTGGAGCCGTCAACACGGCGAATTGTCCGAGAGAACAGTACAAAGACTAGAGCGACTCGAAGTTGTTACTACCCTTCTTAATAATCCAAAAAAATTTGGTCTTGGACCATCAGAAATAGCCTTTATTGAAAAGGCCAGGACCGACAAAAGTGTTTTGAGTCCGGGAGTCGTCGTAAATCTTCTCACCATCGTGCACCGGCATGAAGAAAATGGTTGCAAGATACACCTATGGGAACCAACCAATCTATCGACCAAGCCGCTGGATTCCACATCTCGCCAAATTGACCATAGCGATTTTTTGAATGGTACCGTTGTAGGTGCCGACCCTCACAATGATTTATGTTTAATCAACAAGACCGGCGGTATTATGGAACCCAAATTAAGTGGTAGTCAGGAATATTTCCTTGCTAAAAAAAGCGTTTTTGGCGGCGCAGTCAAAGGAGATAAAGTGAGTTGCGCTAAAGGACAAATCAAGAAAAACGGTGTGGAGATCGGGCATCCAGCAACTTCAATAGCTCAAAAACCAGGTGCAAAACGGCTATCGACACCGTAATGCTTTGTGAAATGCAACTGCGCGAATTAATGTCAGTGTTAAAGCGTGTTCACATTCGGCGCCCTACTGGTTGCAGGTTTTTGCCATTACTGCATTAAATACAGCGTTTGCCAATATTCGATCCAACCAATCTATTACGTGCTTATAACGAGAACTGTAAAACCATTCTTTATCCACGTGAGCGAACTGCCGAATGAAAGGAAAAATAGCCACATCAACGAAACGCAATTTATTGCCTATTAAATAAAGACGCTCGCTTAAAATGGTGTTTAGGCAAGTAATAAACACCTCAGCCTGCTCTCGATAATAAATACGAGAATTTTCTGGAAAACGGTCCGCATATTTGAAGCGATCAAGCGATTTCTTAAATTCATTATCATTCGTTTGAATCAAAGAAAACGCCTCAGGCGATAAAGCATCTTCACCGTTCATCCATTCTTCCGGATCATTAATTGCTAATGCCCATCGCATAATATCTAAGCTTTCATCGATGACCGTCCCATCGGCCAATTGCAGAACCGGTACGGTGCCTTTCGGTGAGCACGCCAACAATGCTTGAGGCTTATCTCGCAAATTAACTTGCACCATTTTTACTTCTACGCCGCTAACGGCAATAGCCATTCTTGCTCTTATGGCATAAGGGCACCGAAGGAAGGTGTAGAGGATTGGTTCCATGCGGGTAATTTTGTCAGTTGTTTATCGGTCTGTCAGATCACAAATTCGAGATTGTATTATTAGCTCATAGGATCGCCGGATTTTAAGCGATCAATGACACAGTCTTTTGTCACTGCCCGGCGACACCTCATGCTATCGCGCTTTAGCCGAACGAAAAGAAAGGTAATGCATAAGAGCTATTGGTTGGCGACGTATGAACAACAGACGCCGTCATTATTCTGCATATGTCCATTTGCCTTTTTCGATGCAGTTAGAAAATCAATAAACGACGAGTCAGAGAAAATGTGCTCCCTGCTACGTCGCAGCGACGGTGCCTTTATTGGGAAACTAACGATTTGCCGCCTCGCTGTCCCTACAAAGTTTTTGTATTTGTTACCAAGACTATTAATGGGCTTCTTGCCAACATTCGTTAAGCAATTATTTATATAGGAAAATTTACCACACAACCGATGGCATGCAAGTTGCTTTAATGGGCTTGGCATGGGTCGCATTATGCCCATCGCTCTCTAAGGGAGAGCTGTACCGTTTCCAAATCCAGACAAACTTGAAGAGACGAAAACATGAAACCTCCTAAAGTATTAGCCATCGTCTTAGCGGGCGGCGAAGGTAAACGCCTTTATCCTTTAACTGCTGAACGCGCTAAACCATCCGTATCATTTGGCGGGCGTAACCGAATTGTGGATTTCGTATTAAGTAATCTCATTAATTCAGGGATTCACTCTATTTATGTCTTGGCGCAATATAAATCTAAATCCTTGATTAATTACATTCGTGACAATAGGGCTATTTCTTCAGCGTCGAAAGATCATTTTATTTCGGTGATCTCGCCGCAAACGCAGTCAGCAGTCGGCCTCTACCGTGGAACTGCCGATGCGGTCTATCAAAATTTATCGATGATCGATCTACATAAACCGGATATGGTTGCAGTCTTTAGCGCCGATCATATTTATCGTATGAATGTTCAGCAATTGATGAACTTTCATTTGGAATGCAATGCGGATGCTACCGTCTCTGCAATACCGGTACCATTAGGAATGGCATCTGCATTTGGAATTTTGGAAGCTGACAGCAGCAATCGGATACGACAATTTCAAGAAAAGCCAATTCAAGCCAGCCCCATGCCGAATGACCCCACTAAGGCTTACGCCTCGATGGGCAATTATATTTTTAAAACCGATGTGTTAGTGAACATGCTCGAGCAAATACACCAAAAGCAAGGTTCAGATTTTGGTTATCATTTGTTACCCGAAATAATTAGTAAGCATCGAGTATATGCTTATAACTTTGCGACCAATTATGTTCCTGGCATCAAGGCGTACGAAGAACCCTGCTACTGGCGTGATTTAGGAACAATCGATGCCTACTTCGATGCACATCAAGACCTCCTTGGCCGTGAGCCTCGATTTGAATTATGGAATCATCATTGGCCAATTATTGGGAGTACTCCCCACGAATCAGCCGCAAAGGTATTAAACAGTCAAGTTGACAACACCATATGCGATAAAGGGGTTGTCATTAAAAATGCCAAAGTTCGTAACTCTGTCCTTCATCGTGGTGTAGTTATTGAAGAAGGAGCAGAATTGAACGAATGCATTGTGATGGATTCTGCCAGAATAAAACGAGGCGCTCGCCTTCATCGCGTGATTGTTGGGGCACATAATACTATTGAACCGAATGTAAGAGTCGGCTACTACCATGAAAAAGACGCGAAGCAATTCCATATATCCGAAGGAGGGATTGTCATAATCCCTGACGCCACACCAAACGAATTTTCACAAGAGCAATTTAGGAAAGTAGCAATGTCTGCTTGAGATAGTATTAAGAGCGTCTAACAAAATGACTCTACCTAGGCGGGCCGACGCAGACAGTACATCTAGTACGGCAAGGAGACGCAACGACGGCAGGGGCATTTTTTTAGACGCTCTAACTTTTCATCAGAGCGAAAGACAATGTGCGTTGTAAATTATTCGAAAAAACTAGTAACCATAAAGGCATAGTTTGCCTATGGTTCGACATTGTAATTTAAGCGCCGTTGAGTTTTGCAAATGATGACGTGCTGAATGGATAGGCCGCCTACGTCATCTGCTCTGTCCGATTCTAGCTGATAGTTCAATGTGAAAATTGAATGCAGTCTTTAGGTTGACATAGTCAACTACAGATTTTCACACCTATTGGCGTGCGAATGTCCTCAATTAAATATAGGGCCGGTCGCTCGTCATTTCCCATTTTATTGTGGGACCAATTTGTACTAAACAATCATATTCAAGGTTCTTATGCATAGACTAGAAAACCTCCAACAGTTCTTTGATAAAAATGGGGACGTGAGCTTGTTGACCGCCGCCGCAATTACTTGCGCCTGCGTCCTCGTCATTGCGTTAGTAAAGCGAATTGTGTTGCAACGATTCGGCGCTTATGCCGCAAAGACGCCATCAAAGCTTGACGATATATTGGTTGATATCGTCCGCTCCACGCGGCTCTGGTTATTATTCTTTCCTGCAATTATGATCGGCGCCGAATCGCTTGAACTCTCCGGTAAGACATCGCATGCGATACGGACGATTGCCACGATAGCAATATTCTTGCAGCTCGGTTTATGGACAAGCCAATTAGTACGCGTCGGTATTCGTTACTCCAGCGCGCGTACATTTGATCTGAGCGAAGAGGCTGCAACAAGCTTGGGGGTGCTCAATTTCGTCGGCCAGGCCATCCTGTGGTCTGTTATCGCCCTCATGACGCTAGATAATTTAGGCGTCAATATTACCGCCCTGATTACCGGTTTAGGCGTAGGCGGCGTTGCTATTGCCCTAGCAGTACAAAATATTCTAGGTGATTTGTTTGCTTCCTTATCTATTGTTATCGATAAGCCCTTCGTGTCCGGTGACTTCATTATTGTCGATGACTTCATGGGTACGGTCGAACACATCGGCGTTAAGACTACCCGTCTCCGCAGTCTCAGTGGTGAGCAGATCATCTTTTCCAATAACGACCTTCTTAAATCTCGCGTAAGAAACTATAAACGCATGTACGAGCGGCGCGTTATTTTTCAGTTGCATGTACCATACAAAACAACGCCGGCACAACTGGGAAATGTTCCCAACATTATCAAGAACATTGTTTTGAGTTTCGAAAAAATTCGTTTTGAACGGGCACATTTTTCCAAACTCGGGGATTCAACATTGGATTTCGAAGTAGTCTATTGGGTACTAGATCCTGATTACAATCTTTACATGGATATACAGCAGGGGATTAATCTAAAATTAATGCAGGCCTTCAGCAAGGAAGGGATTGAGTTTGCTTATCCTACTCAGACATTCGTTATGAGCAGCCCGGTGGAAGACCAAACCGAAGGGGTGCGTCAGCTTTCGCCACAAATGGAAAGCCAAAAGCTGACGAAATCTTCACAAGCAGGTAGCGTTGGAAATTAGGGAAGATCAAATCGTTGCCGCAGACCGGTCGCAAAACAATTGGGTACGTCGAAGCCCTAGTCGTTTCACTTTGAGGTTTCAAGCAAGGGGCAAATAAAGGATCTCAAGACACGATTTCGTTTTGGCAATACGCCGAACTTATTGAGCGCGCCATATAGGAAAAGACCTGGTGTACCTGTCAATGCAAAAATTATGAAAACGGATTAGTCGAATGTGCGGATAAATGCCTTGGTGTACGGGTAACAACCTGTTACTCCATACACCAAGGCCCAACATCGATCCGAGTTACCTAGTGAAATCGATGGATACGGTCACTCCATTTTGCGAATTTACAAAAACACCGCAGCCTACCGATTTAAACGAAGTGCTTACCATGTTCTCGTAGTGTCCACCACCAGGACCTTCATCCCACATCATTTTTATCCCTTCGGTCATAATCTGACGAATCGTTTTTCCTCCATTGAGACTCCAGCCTTGCCAGCCGGGAAGCATGTTTTCTCCCGAGCCCATGCTGTTTGGTACGCCCCCCGTTTTCCCAAAGTATGAATGGGCTGTTCTTGTCCTGTCTTGATATTCGGCGGAAGCGGCAGCGTACTGCTCAACCCCTGACGAGCGTGTGAGGGCAGGAAGGCCTTTCGTTTGCCGATATCGATTGTTTTCGTCGACACAGAATTGGAGATCGTTGTTCGATGACGAACCACCACCACCACCTGATGAGCCACCACCGCCACCTGACGAGCCACCACCGCCACCTGATGGGCCGCTACCACCACCTGACGAGCCACTCTTAAACAGGTTGGTATTTACGCGCTCCATCTTCCACTGTTGGCTAGGCGCTGAGCAATTCGCTAATACAGCCACCTGAATTCCAGCCTGTTGTGAAGCATTGGGAACGCCTAAACACTTATCGGGATTGATGGCAGACTTCAATGTGTATTTGTCGGAACCGGCCAAGGCTTCGGCCTTCCACGACTGACTGAGCCTGCCATCGCAGGGCGTCAATACCACGTTCGTACCACTACCGCTCCCGGACTCCGTAACATCGAGACAGAACGCCCCAAAATAGACCGCAATATTGTAGTGTCCATCCGGCCTAACGTTTTTATCCGCAAATACCCACGTCTGTGAGCGCCCGCCGTTAGCAGGATTAATACCCACCGGACTTCCCGACGCGGTCTTACTTCCCAGGTCATCTAGTCGGTTGCCCGGCGAATGTAATGGCGTAAGACTGTGCGCTCCATTAAGTCCCTTGCCACCAACTGCCTCCAACATCTGGCGGGCAAGCTCTCCTGTTCGACCAGTATTAGATGATGATGGGGGTGGGCTGCTCGACGAGCCGCCGCCAGACGGGCAATAAGTCAATTCGTAATCGCCGCCAGTAGCACAAGTCTGTAATGCACCGCTTGCCTCGTCGTAAGCGTACGAGTAACTATTCGGGCAGAATTTATGAATGTTATTAACATACGTCTGTGCGGGTTTGCTCCAATTCGCTAGGGCGCATGTCGCAGCTGTGCCATATGCGCCACGGCAGCAGTACTGATCGGTGTCGTACTTAGTACAAGCGCTCAGACAAGTGTTGTCGCCCTGCTTTAACTCCGCAGGGCACTGTGAAATAACCTGGCTTGAACAGGAATTGGGCGAAACGCAGCTTTTGTTGGAAGTGGAAACCCCAATAGGCGGGTTCACGGCGTCCACATAACTGATGTTATACCAGTCAGTACCTATGCCATTAGGATTGAGGGTAAATTCAAATAACGATGTATTTGGCTCCCCCGTAGTGCCCGCGCACTGCAATCCCGTGCCGCCGCACTGCCCTGTTCTACATTGCGCCGGTCTCCTGGGATCGGAACTATCACATTCCGTTCTGGCCCAAACGCGCCCGGTTCCATTAATTTGGAAACTGACGGTTTCTCCCGCCTTCATCGCCCAGCCGCCGTTTGAATACAATGTTGCAGGATAGATGCCAGGGTTGACCGGATAACTACAATTATTTTTAATCGTTAGCCTGGCGGCATTCGCACCCAGGCTTAATCCTAAACATATCGTTGCAATAAATGTTAGTAATAGCTTCAGCTTTCTATTCATAGAGAACTTCTTCATGATCTTCATATGCCTCCTCATAAACTAGAACTCAAACATCTTCGTTCTGCATTTCCTTCAATACATTCACGAACTAGATAAATTAACTTATTTTTATCGGCATCAATTTTTATCTCTTGAGTGTTAAATGCCGTTTAACTTCCCTAATTTGTATAAGGAGGTGCGGCTTAACAATACTTGATAAAACATATTGAGCTTTGCCTATCATCCGCCAGTCTTACCGGAAATATTGTGACGCTGTTCTCTGAGGAAAGAGAATAGATAGGGATGAGTAATCGAGGCAAAGTTTTTGGACGTATCGCGTTAAGGCAGTGGCTTTCAAAACTCAGTTATGATGCCAGCCGCTTTCAATCAAGTGGCCTACGGCAGGAGCTGGAGGTTTAATGAAATGCATTGCCACGTGAATGGCGAATGGAAATATGTATATCGGGCGCTTTGATAAAGCGGGCAACACCATTGACTGATGTATCTCAATAATATTGTCGAACTAGGTCATCGCTCCGTTAAGCGAATGATGCGGCCAATGCAGACCATTTTTTTAAAACGGTTTATCGCTACAAAACCGTAGAAATTGTGTTCTCTTTTACAACCTGAAGTACAAAAAACCGTCACAATGCATTGACAATCTAAATTGCCGGCGACTACCTCAATAGGCATCGGATGGCATCCTCTTTTACATTCTCACTAACATATCATCCTTCAAATAAGGAATGATATAAGGTGGCTATCGTAAAGGTGTTCCAAGGCCGTTTTTAATGACAAATAGGTACACTGATTCTTTCAAACTCTGGTTCAGAGGGAAACATAATGGCTCCTTTAGAAACAGCCTCGAATGATCTGAAAAGCCCTATCTTATTAGCACTATCCCAACAAACCAACCTGCCTATCGGTAAATTGCTGGATGTTGCCAAGGTACTTTTCCTTACGGCAGCAGTTAAGTTGATTGGCAAAGATTCTTCCTATCATCAAGGGCTAGAAGGTGGATTAATTGATGACATAAAGGCCTTACAATCTTCTTCATCGACATCTTCAGAAATAATTGCCTGGGCTGAACAAAATGTTCACCGACTAAAAGATTCATTTGCGCTTCAGTTCTCTAACGAGAGAGGTCAAAACATACGACTTTCGGTAGATAACGGCGATATTTCCGATGATCTGTCGGAAGAGCTCTTTAAGTCAATTGCGAAACAGTTCAACGCCGTCTCCAATTACATAGATGTTAAAACGCTAGATTTGTCTCAATGGCTAGCTTCAGACTCGACATCGACGGTTGATGCAGGAAAATACTCCACGATTGCTATCTCCCGAGTAAAGGACAACTTGCTCACCCTTGCGTACGTCGAGGGTGGATGGCAACTCATCACTGGGCAAGATATGGGCGGCGCGGGATGGAAAAAATATCAAAATGGAAGTCGATACGCGATTCCCGGCGACACGGAACGCGAGCAACTTTTAGTATTAAATCAATGCCTGAAAGACGCATTTAACCTAAACGATAGTGAACTGGGGAATATCTCTTTCCACGTATTTAGACGCGCTTCCAATGCCTATACCGAATCTTTAAAAGAGCAGCTTCGACGACCATACCTTAATCAATACGACATCGAAGTGCCCGGTGAACACCACGTGGAGCAAATGTATGCTGATTTACTTACCTACCCGCATCGACAACGAATGGCATTACTTCTCCAAAATTCCAATTTGTTTGAGATAAATAAGACCGTTCTAAATAAAGTCCTGCCGGAAACAATCCATTTAGATCCGCAAGAAAATTTTGATGACATTCGATCAGGCAAACGCGATAGCCTTAGGAAATTTTATAACAGTCTTTTCCTTGAACCAGACGATGATGCCCGAGTAGATATCCTATTAAAAGGAAATCACCTTCCAATGGACGACAGCATAATCGATGACTTTAGTCCTGAACGAAAAAGCGCTCTTCTTGCCATATCTTCAAAAGCCTTAGTTCATCAATTGCACAGGGAAGCGAGGCCTATACAAGATTCGATACATGCGTCAGTTTATAAACAAATGGCTACTTTGCCGTTAGATAGATGCATCAGCCTTTTAATAGAAAAAGGAATAAATACGCTTAATGAAGAGATGCTTAAAATCGCTCTTCCGGATAATGAAGAGCGTATTGATAGCATTAGAACAAAAATACAAAGCGCATTTTCTTTTGTTACTCCTGCGTCTTCTTCTACCGACGCTGCCGATGCTTTATATCGAAGAATTACTACCCCCGATAAAAATATTGCAAAACAATATTTTCTTGATATAGAGGCTTGGGAAATTAATAAAAGAGTATTAACACGATTTCCGATATCGCAACAGCGGCTAATTCAAAGCTACTTCGGTGAAGTGCAACAAGACAAAGATAAAAAAGCAACCGATATTTATAAAGGGCTATGCGCTTTACCAGATAAAGATGCACGTGTTGCATTCGTTAAGGAAAATGGAGTTACTCAGATTAGTATTGGAATACTGGAACACTTTTCCGAAGAAGATCAGAGAAAAATCCTGGATGCCTTTATTCCGCTTGCACAAGATCATCACGCTAACGAATACTTGTATCGATTAATACTCATGCTTCCGCCAAACGAGCAGGAAGCCAGGCTTTTGTATGACCGGAACGCATGGCGCATCGATGAAGAGGCATTGATGTCTTTATCATCTCCCCAGAGAGACATAATTCAGTCTCTTTTCGATAAAACCCAAGCTAATAGGGATAGTCGTGATCGTATCGATTACGAAATGATTTCCAAAATCGAACCGGTGCAGGCAAGAGCACAAGTATTAACAGAAAAAGGCATTTCTCGATTAAACCAGCGAGTAGTAAACGATTTTCCTCCTGAAGACCAACTAAAGTTAGCAACCGCCTTTACCTATCGGTTGCAGCATCTTATTGCCGATACCACGCCTAATGATCTAGTAAAAGCGTCTAAACAAGAATTAATTGATGCCAAGTTAGAGCAATTGAAATTTTCAATACCAGAATCAGACATTTTGCAAGAAGGCGAGCTTGAACTTCTACGTCCCATAAGCAGCGGAAACCAAGCAACAGTTTATGAAGCCATTCATTCAATAACGGGCCAAATACTTGCAGTCAAAATATTCCATACGTCAGACGATGAGGAAGAGCAGGAGGAAATTGATGAGGATTTCCAAAATGAAGTCTCTGCGCTAAGTCGACTGCCAAAACATCCAAATGTCATGAGGTATTACGGACTGAAGACTTTTAACATCGACGGTCAACCGCGGCAAGGAATCGTCGTGCAATATTTAAAAGGCGTCGACCTTGATATTGTATTTTCCCAGATGTATAGGCTTCACTTAGCGGGAAAAATTCTTGATCACGAGTTTTATGCGGGCATTAGAAAGGCGCTGGATGATGTCGTAGACGGCTTAGATGCACATGGTAGTAAGAGAATTGTTCACAAAGACATTAAAGGGTTCAATATCAAGTGTACGGAAGATGGGACTGTAGTGTTAATGGATGAGGGACGCGCCGAACAAATGGACGTCGAACCTCGAGTATTTTGGACAAATAATCCCGCACATATCGCCGGCCGGTTTTATCCGGAGGATGCGATCGGCATAATCAAATTATTTTCCCTGCTCGAAGTTGGCAGTCGCGCATGGGTAAAGCGACAAGGGATTTTTGCGCGGCTTACACCGGAATATGAAGCAACTTTTAAGTCAACGATGGACGAGATCGCAGACTCGGAGACACCGGATGAAATGTTTAATACTGTACTAAAATCTGCTGCCCCCTTAGTCCCGCACCTGCCTCCTGGCGCCTTCAGTAGCTTACTGAAAAGCCTTGCGGCTGTCCCGCCTTTTTCCGTAGAAGACTTTTCTCCCAATGCGATAACTGATAATTTACTTTTCCCGATTTTTAGGCAAGCCGCTACCGAGCCTGCCACATGGGGACATGAATTTTCACGTAGTCAAGGTGATCATGATTTGGGAAGGCGGATACTTCAATATGCTGTAGTAAGCGCGCAGGAAGAAAAGAAAGCCATGGAAATTTCGGATGGGGTCGATCTGCTACCGTCCGCCCCCGACTTGACAGTTACATCTAAATCACAAGACGAAGCATCGATATCGGATGAAGAACGCGACAAAATTGAGAAATTATTGGGCCGAACTCAAGATATCATCAAGAATGTCGATGCAAAAAAATGGGAACAAGAAGGAGGCAAAGCAATGCTCTCTTCTATCGAAGCATTGCATGCTCTGCCAGGTAGAAGTCCGTTTTTTCGAACGATTCAGTTGTATAAGCTGGATCGACTGAGCAAAGAACCGAACCGTAAAAGCGATCTAATTGAGCTGCAGCGCGTTTCTGCCATGGAAGAAAAAGCATACAACAATATTGCTGCTCGCTTGATGAAGGAATTTGATAACGAGTTCAATCAGCATGTTCGAATGGGAAGTCCGTACAAGCTAATGCAAGAGTTGAACGGTGCTCCAAACACTAAAGCTGTGATTAACGCTAGAAGAGCCCTATTCCGAGAATTCCCTGCAACAATTAGATCGTCGCGCTATCGGGAAGAATGGGCACTCATACAACGAAGTACCTCGGACACATTACGGAAAGAAGTAATTGAACAATTGAATGTGCTCGGTAAACTTATCGAACGCCAAAAAGCCTGCGAAAACACACATCCGAATCCCGATCAAAACACTAAGCTTAAACAGTTGCTCTCGACTGCCAAGCGAAACATAATGACACGACTGAAACAACTAGATCGAGGCCCTAGTGCCGACCAGCTTGCCGAAATTCGAGAATCCGTTACACGATGGCCTAATCGGTATAAGTTCATGAGGGAAGCGGTCAATAAATTAGAGCAAGATGCACATAGGAAATTAGCAAGCGAAACGCATCGTATTACGATACCAGATCCATTTCCCTTATCTGATATCTATAGTCCGAGCACGCCCCTGGTCGCTGGACCCGCAAAATCAAAGGTAATAACAACAACAAAAACATCGTCTGATATTGATGTAAGCCCCGCGCCCAAAGATCCTGATTTAAACGATAAAAATACGCTAGGTTCACCCGTAATTACTAAAGCACCCGTGGTTCCTCAAACTCAACAAAGGCTTCCTGAGTCTCCAATCTCAAAAATACAACCTGAAATTTCCGCCCTCCCCTCTTCCCCGGTACCGCCTCCAATCCAACCGACATCCAAAGCACCGCTTCCATCAGCCAATCTTGCCTATAGTGGGACTGTACCGGACGCTGTGAATGTCGCGTTGGCGAATCAGTGTGTCGCTAATATGGCTTCGATGCCAAGAACTGGCGTGCGCAAGGGAGTACCGATCACTGTCATATTCGTAAGTCTAAATGACACGGCGATTAACCTTACTACTAACGGCGCAAGTCTCATAGTTGTGCCAAGGAGAAATTTAAACGAATTGGTAAAAAAACTCGCAAAGAATGGAAAAGCATTAAGCGATTTGGTCGCTGGAGAAGTACTGTCTTTTAGACCCCTCTCCCATAATATTGTAAAAGCCACTACTGAAAAGGTTGCGGGAAGATGGAAAAGGTAAACAAGGACAATATTTTTCTGCGGCATGCTCTTGCAATTAATAAGCGCTGAAAATTCCTATTCTCAAGCCAATTTAAATTATGTTCGTGTTCAAGGACAACGTTTGCAAGACTGTGATTACTATTCACGGCACTTGGAGGCGGCTGGTGGAAAGCGAAGAACAAAATAGGGGCATGGCATTAAATGGATTCTCTTACCGATGAAATATCTACTCATTCAAACATTCTATTTAGCCTCACGCAGCCCGAGTTGATTCGCCATGAAACGCTCGCCGACCTATTTGAGGCTACCGCCGCACGGGTACCGGAAAAATGCGCGTTGATTTTTGGTGAAAGGCGGTTGAGTTATATAGATCCCGCCTATGTCATTTACACATCGGGCTCTACTGGGAAACCCAAGGGCATTGCAATCAGCCAACGCAGTATCTGTCATTTCTTGCGTAGTGAAAATGACGTTGGTGATTAAATCGAAGATAAGCAACAGGACGTTTTTGTATCCGCCGCCATTCCGACACACTAAGCTATTTTGATGATGTGTAACCGATTCAACTATAGAGCACCACTCGCCCCTGCCTGCATGATTTCCATCAATGCATCACGAATATGTGTTGCTTCCGCTCTGAGTGAGCCAGTCAATTTAGGATCTTGTAGCAAGATATCAAGGTTCATCATCACCAGCCATCCTTTCCCATTGCGATCTTCAATCAATGTGATCCTGCATGGCAAATAGGCTGCAAAATTGATGTCATAATCCACCATTTTTTTCGCAGTCAATGGATTACAAAACTGGTAGATCTCAATCCGCCCCGATTTCTCGCCCATTGCCGCAAGTTGTTTGGATAACTGCAATTCGGCCACCAATTTTATATTGAGCAAATTGGCACGCAGCTTCATTGCTTCCACTGCGTCATCCGGTGATATGTCCTTGGCCAATGGAATCTTAATCACCGTCTGGGCGATATCCATTGCCGGTTGTACTTTAGCTATTGATGGCTCCGTAGCATTTCCGGCGAATGCGGTTAGCAGTAAAGCTGCAGATATTAACGACATCAAGAAGGTTTTCATCAGCACACCTAAAGTAAAAAAGACGTTGGTAGAGGATACCTAGAATAAGATTGCGATGCTTTTCCGGCAAGCTATTGACTCGCTGCTACGCGCTTTAATCCCGGTAGATAACTTCAAGGTAAACGCGCTTATACACGCCGCTCGCTATATCTGGCAAGATATGGCGGTCCTAAAAACACAGATGATAATTTCTTCTTATGCGTTATATAGCTATCTTTCTTGCGTCACTATTATTTTCAGTATCGGCACCGGCGTCTGCTGACGAAGTGCAAATTGCAGTTGCGGCTAACTTTACCGCGCCTATGCAAAAAATCGCGGCTCAGTTTGAAAAGGGAAGCGGCCACAAGGCTGTGCTGTCGTTTGGCGCCACCGGAAAATTTTATGCACAGATTAAGAACGGAGCGCCATTTGAAGTCTTATTGGCGGCGGATGACGAAACACCGGCAAAATTAGAAAAAGAAGGCATTGCGGTTCATGGCAGTCGCTTCACTTATGCCATCGGTAAGCTAGTGCTGTGGAGCGCAAAGCCGAATCTCGTCGATGAGAAAGGAAATATCCTCAAAAGAAATGATTTCACCCATTTATCGATTGCGAATCCTAAACTCGCTCCTTATGGAGCGGCCGCGGTTGAAACATTGAAGTCTCTTGGCCTTATCGAAACACTGCAGCCAAAGTTCGTGCAAGCAGAAAACATAGCTCAAGCTTACCAATTTGTCGCCACTGGAAATGCAGAGCTTGGATTCGTGGCAATGTCTCAAGTGTTCGAGGATGAAAAACTAAAATCAGGATCAGCTTGGGTTGTACCTGTTAATCTATACACTCCCATCAAACAAGACGCAGTGATCTTGGAAAAAGGCAAAGGAAAACCCGCAGCCGAGGCGTTGATGCAATTCCTTAAAAGGGATCAAGCCAAACAAATCATTCGCCAGTACGGTTACGGCTTTTAAGCAGCATGCTTAGCCCGGATGATGTCAATGCGATCTTATTGACGCTGAAACTAGCTACGATTGTTACGCTGCTATTGCTTTTGATCGGCACACCAATCGCCTGGTGGTTGGCACGTACCGATTCGCGATTAAAGGGAGTAATCGGTGCAATAGTGTCTCTCCCGCTAGTATTGCCACCCACGGTTCTTGGCTTTTATTTACTCGTGACGATGGGACCCAATGGCCCCATCGGGCATTTGACCCAAGCGCTTGGGATCGGCTTATTGCCATTTAGTTTTCCTGGTCTTGTCATCGGCTCTGCCTTTTACTCGCTGCCTTTTGCCGTACAACCGTTACAGAATGCCTTCGAAGCGATTGGAAATCGTCCCCTCGAAGTCGCTGCTACGCTTCGCGCAAGCCCACTCGATGCGTTTTTCTCGGTAGCTGTACCGCTCGCCGTGCCTGGTTTTATCTCAGCGGCCATCCTAGGATTCGCGCATACGGTTGGCGAATTCGGCGTTGTTCTCATGATTGGCGGAAACATTCCAGAAAAGACTAGAGTTGTAGCGGTCCAAATATATGACCACGTAGAAGCCTTGGAATATGTGCAAGCTCATTGGCTCGCAGGTGGAATGTTGCTATTTAGCTTTCTCGTCTTATGCGGCCTTTACACGTTTAATCCTGCCTACAGAAAACACTTTCCATGACTGTCATTCGCGCGTGGTTCCACATTCGTCGCGGCAGCTTTCTTCTGGACGCAGAATTTGAAGTACCTAGCCGAGGCGTTACTGCCGTAGTGGGCCCATCCGGTTGTGGAAAAACGTCTTTGCTACGCGCTATTGCAGGCTTAGAGCGGCACGCAGGCCGGTTAAGCATTAATGGTGAAGTATGGCAGGATGATGTTAAGCGCCAATTTTTACCGACACACAAACGCGGCGTGGGATTTGTGTTCCAAGATGCGAGCTTACTCCCCCATCTAACCGTTCAAAGCAATATGGAATTCGGTTGGAAACGAACTGCGACATCCGAACGGCATATTGATCGACAACAGATGCTATCGCTACTCGGTATCGAGCATCTTCTGAATCGCTATCCAGCACATTTATCGGGCGGTGAGCGGCAACGCGTAGCTATCGCAAGAGCGTTATTGACTAGCCCTAAACTGCTCTTAATGGATGAGCCGCTTGCATCTCTTGATACCGCAAGAAAACAAGAAGTCCTGCCCTACTTGGAACGCATTCACGATGCGCTAAATGTCCCTATTCTGTATGTGAGCCATGCGAGTGAGGAAGTTACACGTCTTGCAGACCATCTGATAGTCCTTGACGCTAACAAAGTCGTAGCAAGCGGTCCGCTGTCTGAAGTCACGTCTCAATTAGGATTGCCTACGGCATTTCAAGAGGATGTGGGCGTTATTGTCACAGGCATCGTCGAAACATATGACGACGCATATATGCTCGGCACACTCCGAATTGAAGACGCCCATATTCGCGTGGTGTATGACGGATTACAGCCAGGGACACAAACCCGTTTACAAATTTTTGCTCGTGATGTCAGTATTAGTTTAGTGCCGTTATCCGGCACGACCGTTCTTAATCAACTAGCAGCGAAAGTAATTGCAACGACAGTGCCGGAAGCATCTTCACACGTAATGGTTCGCTTGGATGCGTGCGGCATTCCATTACTGGCAAAAATTAGTCATCACGCTCAGGATGAGCTTCAAATTAATCCAGGCAAACAAGTATGGGTTCAATGTAATGTCGTTAGCGTTATACCTGCCCGAGATTAGTGGTGATTAGCTAAGTCGAAGACGTGTGCTACCGAATATAATTCCGCAATGATTAGCCAAAAGAAATCGATACCACCTGGGTGGTATATTGTTAGCCGCTCTAAAGACCTGCATAAACGCCCCATGCAAGTGACTATCGCCGGAATGCGGCTTGCCGCATTCCGGGATGAGCACGGTCGATGCGGCATCGTCGAGGATCGCTGCGCGCATCGTGGCGCACAGCTATCGAAAGGATCCGTCTGTGCAGGTCAATTACAGTGTCCGTATCACGGCTGGCGCTACGATACGCACGGCCACGTCGTCCATGTCCCTGCACTGCCACATGAGCCGAAAGCCTGGCAACATAAAAAAATCCGTGGATTTGAAATTAGGGAAACGCAGGGGTTTATCTGGGTCTGGATAGGGACGGACGTTCCGGTAGATGAGCCGCGTCCCTTTGCTCACTATCTGGAACCGGGATGGACCAGTTTCGTCATGAAGACGCGCTTTAAAGCGACCGTTGAGGCGTGTCTCGAAAATTTCCTCGATTGTCCCCATGCAACATTTGTTCACAAACACTGGTTTCGAACTCCCACGCAGAAGCCGGTCAGGGTAACAGTGCAAACACTTGCGGATGGCGCGCAAGCCGAATTCTTCGAAGAGCCTCGCGAAAAGAGCCTAGTCTGGTGGCTGCTGGCCCCAAAACGCGGCACCATGCAACATATCGACCGCTTCATCGCTCCTAACACGAGCCGCGTCGATTATGCTTTCCCGAGCGGGCTACATTACGTTATCACCTCGTCCTGCACTCCGGTCGATGGCGATGAAACGCTGGTGCATACGGTGATCAGCTTTCGCTCAGGGTCTATAGGCTTTCTGGTGCGATTGTTTTTCGAACCGTTGTCCCGCTGGATCATTCGACAGGACGTCAACATGCTTGCCGCGCAAAAGGCCAATCTCGACCGGCTTGCACCCCATGAGGCAACATTCGAAAGTACGCCTGCGGATTTGTTAGGGCCATATATCGTGGCATGGCGCAAAGCTCTCTTAAACGGCGCAAGCCCTCCCCCTTCCGGCGAGAAACGAGATGTCACGCTTTATCTCTGAACGACGATTGACGCACGTATCACTGAGCTATTTTGCAACGCTATTGGCGGTTGCATTCGGTTTCCGAGCACTACAAAACCACATCGGCGTCATCGGCGGAGAGATCGCACTTTCCAAGCTTATCTGGCTGGCCTACGCCATCACGTTTTGGATTGCGCTGCCGATGCTCATCGTGATGGATGCGCGTACCCCGACATCGATCCGCAAGAGTTTTCGCTATTTACTCGCATGGATGCTTCTGCGCGCCGTTGCCGAAATGGTCATGCTATATGTCACGAAGAACTGGTCGCCAATCTATGGCATTGCCCATGACGTCATATGCATGGCAGGTATGCTGCTTTTGCTAGCCCCATCGCGATCCGCGATCACCAATCGCCTTTCCTTCACGGTATGGCTGCACGGCATCGTAACCGCAACGCTCTTTCTGCCTGAAATATACTTTGCCTGGTACATGCACACCCACTTTAATACGCAAGGTTCGCACGCAGTCTATTTTGTGCCGGACTCGGTCGAACACCGGCGCGTCTTGTTCGTAACCGGCGTCGTTGATATAGTGCTCGCGGTTTATCTCCCGATTTTTCTCATGCGCTGGCTCAATGTCAAAACTGACCGCACAACTGTGTGACCGACATCTTTTGGCGATGCCTACCATTGCCTCCATGTACGCTCTCTACGCAGAGTACTATGACAGTACCTCACGCGACATGTTTGCCGATGATTTGCAGGAGAAGACCCACGTAATTCTTTTGCGCAATGGCGATCAACTGTGCGGCTTTTCGACGCTTGCGTTGGTGGAATCGGAACGCAGCGGCAAGCCATTCCGCTACATTTTCTCCGGAGATACAATCATCCATCGGAATCACTGGGGCGACCAGTCGCTTGCTCTAGCT